>Ga0310690_10000913_pt1 | contig 57337 bp, 87 predicted proteins | sample AusTroGonzalo_MG_2_FD_207661 | JGI IMG/M metagenome (GOLD analysis project Ga0310690, IMG submission 207661) | Bovine rumen microbial communities from tropical cattle in Woodstock, Queensland, Australia - Gonzalo_04 (v2) (version 2) | ecosystem: Host-associated > Mammals > Digestive system >... | reverse complement strand
CGTGGCTCCCTATGCGATCAAGCAGGGCGAGACCGGCATCGTGGAGCGCGAGGGCAGCTTCGAGGTCGACTTCGACGGAGCCGCCAACGTGAGTCAGGGCGCACAGGCGTATTGGAACGCCACCACCAATAAAGTCACCACGACCTCGACGGACAACACCGCCATCGGTTACTTCGCGGTCGCGGCGCTTTCCGGCGACACCCGCTGCCGGATCATCCTCGCCTGATAGGGTGACGGGATGGGATCGATCTTCGAGTCGGGAGAGTCGATGATGCGAGAGGCGTTTGGCTACGCCGCCCGCACCGTCGACTACTATCGGGACGGCTCCGCCATCGCTTCGGGGATCCCCGCGAAGTTGGGACGGACGCTGTTCCGGTATGACACCCCGGCGGGCATGACGATACGCACCGAGCAGCGTGATTTTATTCTCCGGTATTCCGACTTGAATACCGAGCCGAAGACCGGAGACGAGATCGCGCTGGACGGCAAAACGTATGTCGTCACCGCGCCGAACGGCGAGCCGTGCTGGAGATGGCACACTCGCCTGACGCACTCGGAGATACGGATCCACGCCAAGTTCGCTGGCGACTTCGAGGAGACGATACCGTCGTCGTCCTCGTCGTCGTCCGGCGGCGGCGGAGAGGAGGCGTGATATGGCATCATTGGCGATAAACTTTGCCGACCAGATCACCACGTTCCTGAACGGACAGACCATCGGTGAGACGACGCTGCCCTGCGTCCGGAAGCTGATTCCGGAGCGGGACATCGCCAGCTCGAAAACGCTTCGCGCGATCGTTGTGCCGCATAGCCTCGAAAGCAAGATCGTGGCCCGGGGCGGCATGAAAGAGCGGATCGTCCGCATCGACGTTGGCGTGATGAAGCGGGCAACGGAGAGCGAGATCGAAGGTCTGCTCGACATCACGCAGCAGATCGGCGACCTGCTGGAGGGGAAGCGCTTCGAGGGCGGCATCTGCATCGAAGTTTCCTATGCTCCGCTCTACGATGTGGAAGCGTGGCTTCAGCAGCAGAGCTTCGTCGCGGTCGTGGTCGCCAAGATCAAGGTGGTGTGAGATGATCGACCTGAAAGCGCATGTCAACTTCGACGGCAGCAAATTGACGCGGATTGTCGCCACCGGAAACGCAAAAGCGGTCGTCCGGGCGGCGGCGTATCTGCGCGGGGTGGCGAAAAGGAAGGTACGGCGGCGGAAGCATAAAAGCTCGAAGCCATATACGCCTCCCTTCGCCCACTCCGGAATTTACAAGGCGTCGATCCTGTTCGGAGTGAACGCGTCGAGGACGGACGCGGTGATCGGCCCGCAGCGGCTGACCACCGGTCGCACCAACGCCAGCGGCGCTCCGATCCCGAACATCCTTGAGGAGGGCGGCATGGCGGCGCTCGGCATGAACGCGCTGTGGATTCACAAACGCGCTCCGCGCGGAGTGAACGACCTGCCGTCCATCGCGGCGTATTTCAGGGGCATCGGCACGGGGCCAATCGCTTACGGCAACTCGCCCGCCGAGGCGGACGCGAAAGTTGCGGCGTCTGACGCGACGACCACGACCGGAAGAACCTCCGGCAAGCGGAAGTTCGGAGTGCATCCGCGCCGCTGGTCGCCGGTCTTCAAAAAGCGAGTGTATCTGACCTACGTGCGGATCAACACCGAACGACAGGCGCGACGCGTCGCCAAGACCGTGGTGGACGTATTCGGCTACCCGGCGACGAACCGTCCGATCCGGATCGCCCCGCGCCCGCTGATGGCTCCGACACTCGCGGAAAATCAGGAAAAAATCTCCGCATTCTGGCGGAATTTGACTTAAAACCCAAACCCGAACAACGAAAGGAAATCGGAAAAATGGCAACCATCCTCGGTCTCGACTGCAAACTTTATCGCGGCGCGGCTGGCGCAACCGCCGCCACCGAGATGAAGAACGTGACCAACGTCCAGCTCTCGCTGGAAACCGGCGAAGCGGACATCACGACCCGCGCCGCGCAGGGCTGGAAAATGTCGGCGGCGACGCTGAAAGAGGCGAGCATCGAATTCGAGATGCTGTACGATCCCGGCGACGCGGACTTTCAGGCGGTGCAGAGCGCATTCTTCAATCACACCGCACTGGCGATCTTCGTCTCCGATGGCAGTGGCGGCGGGCTCGATTGCGACTGCGTCGTGACGAACTTCTCGATCGACCAGAGCCTCGAAGAAGCCGTCAAGGTGAGCGTCACGCTGAAGCCGACCAACATCGGCGGTTCGAGCGGACGTGCTCCCGCGTGGACGACGGGCAGCAGCACCAGCAGTGCCAGCGCGTAAGCGGCTACCGCACCGGAGCGGCGATGAACCGCTCCGGTCTTTTCTCAATTTTCAGCAAAAAGGAATCAGGCAATGAAGATTTTCAAAGACAACAGCGGGCGCGAGTGGAGAATATCCATAACCGTCGAAACGATCAAACGGGTGCGCTCTCTCTGCGGCGTCAATCTGCTCGACGCGATCAAGATCGAAAAAGACGGCGTCAAAGCCGACCTCATAGATCAAATTTCCAATGATCCGGTGCTGCTGGTCGACATCATTTACAGCATCTGCCGTCCGCAAGCCGAGGAGGAAAAAGTTTCCGACGTGCAGTTCGGGGAAAGTATGACCGGCGACACGGTCGATGCGGCAACCGACGCGCTACTGGAGGAACTGATAAATTTTTTCCCAGAGGCGAAGAAAAAAGTTCTTCGCCTCGTTCTGGAATCGGCAAGGCGGCTGAAGCGTCAGGCGAACGTGACGGTGGACAATCTGATCTCCAGCGGAGCGCTTCAGAAAAACCTCTCCCAGATGGAGAACGATGTCTCCGCATCATTTACCAAATTGCCGGGAACATCGGAGTAAATCCGGATCCCTTCACGTGGCGTGAACTTGAGGAAATGGCGATCGGTGCGAACCGGGCGCTGTGGTGGCATACTGCGACGCTTCAGGCGACGATCATCAACGTTTTGCGCCCGAAAGGGAAAAAGGCGGTCTCCCCGGAGGAGCTGCATCCGTGTCTGGAAAAGAAAGCCCCCATCCGCATCGGCGGAAAGGGGCTGATCATCCTGAAGCACATATTTTGTCAGGAACAGATCAAGCGCGAGCAGGAAGAAGCCGCCCGGACTCGCGCCTGATCATTTTCGAGTGTTGAATGCGATCTCGGCGAGATATTCCAGCGCTTTTCCGCATCCCATGACGAAAACGCCGAAGATCGCGCCGCCGATGAAAACGACCGGATAAATCAATTTTTTTGCGCCGTCGGCGCAAACGCCGACGATCCCGAAGATCGTGAAGACGATACCGGCGGCGACAAGCACTTTGCCGGCTTCATAGATCCATTTTGCGATTTTTGGAGCGACGAATTTTTCCGTTGCGGTCGTCGGTTTCGGCACGGAGATTTTCGCTCCGCACTGGCATTCGACCGTTTTTCCGAAACACTCCGCCCCGACCTCGTAAGACTGACCGCATTTTGCACATTTGATATTCATGATAAGCCTCCCGTGTTGGATTTTAATGTATTGCCGCGCCGCGATTTTTTCAACCGAAGCCGATTTTTTGCTGATTTTTTCGATTTTTTCCGGACATTTGCGACTTTTGCGGGATAAAAACTATAAAAACGACGAAATGAAAGGAATCGCGCATGAGTTCGGCGTCAATTCTCGCTGGTCGGGCATTTATTGAGCTGACCACCAAAGACACGAAGTTCCAGAAAGGACTCCAAAACGCCGCCGTGCAGCTGAAAGCATTCGGTGACAGGGCGACCGAGATCGGCAAGCGCATGACGTTGTTCTGGGCGGCGGTTTCCGCTCCTGCCGCACTCGCCGTAAAGGTCTTTGCCAATTTCGACGACCAAATGCGGCTGTGTCAGGCGGTGACGCAAGCCACCGGAAAGGAATTCGAGCTGCTGACCGAAAAGGCGAAGAAACTCGGACGCGAGACCAGCTTCACCGCGTCGCAGGTCGCCGCCGGAATGGTCGCACTTGGCAGAATGGGCTTCAAGCCAAAAGAGATCGACGAAGCGATCTCGGCGGTGATGAACCTCTCGCGCGTGACCGGAACCGACCTCGCACAGGCATCGGACATCGCCGCCAACAGCATGCGAATGTTCGGCTTGAACGCTTCCAAGATGAACTACGTGGTGGACATCCTTTCCACCACCGCCAACAACTCCGCGCAAACCCTCGACGATCTCTATGAAGCGCTGCGAAACGCGGCTCCGGCGGCGGCGATGGCGAACGAAAACATCATGGACGTCTGCACCAACCTCGGCATCCTCGCCAACATGGGGATCAAGGGATCGATGGCGGGGAACGCACTCAAGAAAGCCTATCTCCAGATGGCGGATCCGAAAGTGCGGCAGTACCTCGAAGATACCTACGGCATCGCGGTCACTGACGGCAATGGCAATCTCCGCAGGATGGCGGACATTTTGACCGACATCGCCAGAGCCATCAACGGAATGCCGTCGGCGGAGAAACTCGCATTCCTGAAAGACGTGTTCGACATTCGCGGTATGACGGGAGCGCAGGGGCTCATTGCCAACATCGACCAGATCGAAGAATTCCGCAAAAAGCTGGAGGAGAGCGCCGGATCTGCCGAGAAGAACGCAAAGGCGATGGATGCCGGGATTGGCGGCACTCTCCGAATCCTCGCCAGCCAGATCGAGGGCGTGGCAATCGCTATCGGACAAGCGCTCGTGCCGTTCCTCAAAGGCGTGGCGGAGGCATTCACGCCGATCATCACCCGGATCACGGAATTTATTTCCAAAAACGAAGCGCTGATCGTGTGGATCGCCAAAGTGGTCTCCAAGTGCGCGATGTTCAGCCTCGCCCTCTGGGGGATCGGGAAAGCCGCATCTGGCGTATCGCAGATGATCTCTCTCTTGAACAACACGCTCGTGATGTGCAACAACGCGATCAGCCACATCCAGCAGTGGATCGGAATGGCGTCGAGCGCTTTTCAAGGCGGCATTGCCGCGATCCGGGATTATGGTGCGGCGCTCATGCTCGCACGGGAGGCGATGGCGGCGAATAACGGAGTGCTGGCGGCGGAGGCATTCACCAGCATTGCCCAAGCCGCCGGCATCGCCGCCACCGCGACGAACCGCTACACGATGGCGATCCTCGCGTCGAGTAATGTGGAGGTCGGCAAAAAGACGCTGGCATGGCTTCGCGCCATTCCGGAACACTTCGACAACTTGTGCCGCCAGATCTATGTGTACATTCAAACCACCTACGCGGCGGCGACGGCAAACGGCGTCTTCGGACTTTCCTGTAAATCGCTGAAAGCCGCCATGTCCGGCATGTGGACGGCGATCTCATCGGCGGTCGTGTCGATGGTGAAATACATCGCCACCGTCGGCGTTGCCGCCGCCGCGACCGCCGCGCTCGGAGGTATCGTCAAGGTGCTGACGGTGATCGTTCACGGACTTCATGCCGCGCTGATGTTCCTCGCCTCGCACCCGATCATCCTCGCCATAACGATCGCACTCGCCGTCATCGCCGGAACCATCGCCGCCATCGCCAAACAGTGCAGCGACGAGACGGAGAAAGCAAAAAAAGAAGCGGAGGAGGCGGAAAAAGCCTACCAACGCGCCCGGAAGCGGAGCGACGAAAACACGGAAAAGCGCCGTCAGGGGTACGTGAACATGGAGGCGCTTGAAAAACTCGCCGAAGCGTCGAAGACTTCGAGGCTCTCCGCCGAGGAAATCGAAACGGCGGTCGCGCTGATCAACTCCCTTGAACCCTTCATGGGGAAAGGATGGGCGCAGATCGACAAGACCACCGGTCAGATCAAAATGGCTACCAATGCCATGAAAGAGTACGAAAAAGCTGCTGCAAAACAGGCGGTCTTGGATGCCGAAGCGGAATTAAAAGAACTCAAAGCCAAAGAAAAAGGCATTCGCGGACAGATGGCGACCTATGGCGGCTGGCGCGACACCTTCAATCTGGGCGGGATGCTGTGGGATTACTCTGTGGACTACAACAAGCAGTACGAAGATCAGCTTGAAGCGAATGCGTCAGCGCAGGTTGCAGCCGCCAACAAACTCGCCAACGCCAAGAAAATGCAAGAGCGGGCGATCTACGGACAGAACATGAAGAAGACCGATGCGGAAAAGGCGGAAGAAGCCGCCCGCCGCCGGGAAGTCGCGCTCAAAAACTTCCAAGATGCCGAAAAAGCTGCCGCCGATTACGAGAAGAAAATCGCCGACAGCCGCAAATCCGCATTGGAACGCGAGATCGAACAGATCGAGGAGGCGAAAAAGAAGTACAAGGAAATGCTGCAAGTGATGATCAAATACGAGCAGCAGAAGCCGAAGTCCAAGCAAAACTTCAAAAAAATCGCCGAATGGCAGAAAAAACTCAATGGAGCCGACGCGGAAGCGAACCGCCTGAAACAGGAAGCTCGCGCAAAGGAATCAAAAAAAGCTACCGACGAAATGAAGCGGGAAAAAACGTCTTTTGCGGAGACACAGAGCAATATCCAGCGGCGACGGAACGAGGAAGCCGCGCAGCAGAAAATCGACAGCGTTGTCAAGGATGATCCGGCAGCGGGTGCAAAAATACTCGCTGCGCTGCTCGAACGGGAACAACGAGCCGCGCGTCAGGCGGCGCTTGAATTCGAGCGGGCGCAAAAGGAAGCCGCCAAGCCGGACAAAGACGGCGTGGTGCGGTACACCGACGAGGAAAAAGAGCGAGTCCGTGCGGCGCGGCAGAAATACGAACAGAGCGAAGGTCGCGTGGACAACTACCGCTCGCAACTGCAAAAAGTCCAAGACTCCCTGAAGAACCGAAGCGAGAGCAAAAGCATCGCCGGCTTCGATGCCCGCACGCTGATGGGACTCTTTGGAACCAAAGAGCAGAGTGTCGCGGAGCGTCAGGCGAAGACCACCGAGGACATTGAGCGCCTGATCCGCGAGATCCTCACTACGCTCAACAGCAAAACGGGATCGACGCGCATCGGATAATAAAGGAGAGACACCATGAGTACCGCCGCCACGCCCACTATCGAACAAATGTGGGTCGTCAGCCAATACGAAAGCAACATCCAAGAGTCTGACGGCTCGACCGCGACGCACTATTATCTGGTGCGGGGCGTCGCCTCGGAAGAAGCCGCCATCGCCGCCATCGCCGCTGACAACACGATCCCGGCGACTTATCAGGGGATCCCGCTCCGGAGCTTCAATGTCGAGGAGCGCATGTTCGAGGATGGTTGGAAAGTCGCCGCGAAGTACCAGTTCAAGGACGACAGCTCCAGCAACGACACCGACAACGACGAGGACGTTTTCAGCTTCGATTTCTCCTCCGGGACGCGGAAGATCGTCGTGCCGCTCGCGTCGGTCAGCAGATACCCGTCGTCCGCCCCGGCGAGTCAGGGCATCAACGACGGAGAGGGCGTGGATATCATGATGCCGGTCTTCAAGTTCTCGGAGACCAAGAGCATGTCGCTCACCACCTCGAAGAAGAATGCCATTGCCGCGCTGGTCGGCTGCGTCAATTCGGGTAGCTTCAAGGGCTACTCCGCCGGAGAGGTGCTTTTCACCGGATGCTCCGGCACGAAGACCGGGAAAGAAAAGTGGCGCGTGACCTTCAACTTTGCCGTCAGCATGAACCAGACCGGGATCAAGATCGGCGACATTTCCGGCATCAAAAAGGACGGGTGGGACATCATCTGGGTGCGCTACGATGAAAAGCCGGTCGACAGCGGCAGCAAGAAACAGATCATCCGTACCGCAAAGGCGGTCTATGTCGAGCGCGTCTACGCGCGAAAATCGTTCGGCGGCTTGGGAGTCTGACGATGGAAATTTTCAGAACCGGCATGGAGATGACCGAGGCGATAACCGCCGCGAACCTGAACGAATTCCGGGATGCGTCCAATTTCGTCAAGGATCACCGGGAGTCGCTCACCGGCGCGGCGGGATCGTTCACCTACCGCCCCGGAGAGGTGCGGATCTTCAGCCAGAACGACGACATCAATCCGTACATGGCGGTGATGCTCAAAGAGAGCTACTTGAACAGCACGAACTCCGAGAATTTTTCTGGCGAAACGCCGACTTTCACCGCCGAACTCGCCACCGCCAAAAACGTCGACTACCCGTTCGCGGTCACGCTTCGTGAAGTCGAAAAGGGGAAGTGCGGGAAAGCGATGTTGGTCGGCATCGTGCCGGTGCAGGTGACCGTCCGCGACGCGGCGCACACTCACGTCCGTCCGGTCGTTGACGGCAAGGGCAAGCTGGAGACCTGCGCCACCGGCTCCGCGCGGCTGCTCTGGATCGAAAAGACGAGCGGCACGGACGTGAACGCGTTGATCCAACTCGGAACGCCGACCGACCAATACGCCGGAATGTTCGCCGTCCGCCTCATGCGGTCGACTCCCGGAGGCGTGAATCCACGTCCGTCCGGGAGCAGCTCGTCGAGCAGTTCGTCGTCCAGCAGTTCGTCGTCCAGTTCGAGCAGTTCCAGCTCCGGATCGTCCAGTTCGGGATCCAGCGGCTCCAGCTCAAGTTCGTCCGGCGGCTTGAGTGGCACGGGCATCCTCGGACTTGTGAATGGTAAACTCACACTCTACGACACCGGATGGTGCAGCTCCAGCTCCAGCAGCAAGAGCAGCAAAAGCTCATCGAGCCGCTCCAGTTCGTCCTCGTCTTCGTCGAGCAGTTCGTCTTCGAGCAGTTCGTCGTCCAGTTCAAGCAGCTCAAGCAGTTCCAGCAGTTCCAGTTCGTCGTCTTCGTCCAGTTCGTCCTCGTCCAGCTCCGGCAGTTCCGGTTCGTCGGGCGGCGGCGGAGAAAGTCTCCCGGTCTGCCTCGTGGTCTGCGACGGCGCGAAGCCGAACGCTTCGATCGCCGGATATCTTGACGCGGGAAGCACGCGCATCGAAGTGCCGCGCTACGCCTTCGCCAATTTCGACCAGAAGAAGACACTCTACTGCTACGTCGAGGTGCGTGGCGGCGCGGCGACACTGAAACTGGAGTCGTCCTATCCCGCCCCGCAGATGGAAGTGTTCCGGCGGCTGCTGGCGCGGCTGATCTGGCAGGGTGGCTGTTACGAGGTCGTGCAGGAGCAGCACGGCGCGATCTCCGAGAATTACCACAACATGTTCGGAGGGATCGGACTGTGAACGGTCGCGTCTGGATTCAGGGCGGACGAGTATTGATGCGCGGTGGAAAGATTGTCTTTTTGCAGCGCTGCCCGTGCGATTGCCATCCGCGCGTGATCGGCTCGAAGAAGCTCAACGGCAGCAAGGACGACAAAGAGGAAAAGTGTTGGGACTTGAAGCCGTACAAAAAGCCGGACACCGGAACGCCGTTCGCCCGCTGGCGCTTGATAGAAGTCGGCGAAGACGGCGAGTGCGACGGCTCCCACTACGGCTCCGGCGAGATCGACGAATGCGGTCGGCTGGTCGGTTTGGAAGACGAATTTTGCAGCAGCTTCTCCTACGACGGATACATGGAACTGCAAGAGGGGTGCTACGACTACGAAAAGGGAAAATGGCGCTGGCCGTGTCCCGAAGACAAAAATGATTACAGCGATGGAAACTGAATTTTTCAACTGCGGAGCCGGAAGTCACATGCCGTTCGTCGCGCACGACCGGCAGCGCGACTTCGCCCCGCGCCAGTTCTGCTGCCGGATGATCGGCGGCAAGTGGAAACTCTGCTACTACGCCGACGACGGCGACGGCGAGTGGCATCAGATCCGCACCGGACTTCCGGAAGACGCGACCGAGTGCAGCCCGACCGCCGAATGGGAAGACGGGATGTGGAAGATATCGTTCATTGGCGGAGGCGCAGAAAGCGACCGGCGCTTCAAACTGTACCGCCAGTTCGGGATCCACGCGACGGCGGCGACGACGCTCTGCACCGCCGACGTGGGATATGTCCAGAAAAACCGCGTCGTCCACGCAGGGCGGCGCGGGACGCTGTTCATTCAGGATCGCTCGACGATCCGCGAAGTGCGCTTCGCCGACGTGGAGTACCTCTACCGCGTATCGTACAACCCGAACAACCCGCAGGAACTCCTGATCTCCGGCAAAACCCTGACCGGCGAAATTTTCAGCCGAGTGTACCGCCCCGGCAAATTTCTGGAATCGCTGACCGCCGACGGACATGTCGCCTACAAAGCCGCGTTTTTCAACGGGCGGACGTTTTACGCGCGGCAGACCGGCAGCGACTTCGAGGATCGCACAATCTTCGAGGCGCGGAACGTCGCCCGCATCGCATTGGACTTCGGACTGGTCTCCGAAGTTGTGAAACCCAACACCTCCGGCATCTCCGGAGGAGAAGATGAGGAGTTCGAGTAATGGCTTGCAACTGTCACGGCACGGCGGGCGTGAAAGTTTCGCGCACCAGCCCGTTCGATCAATGCACGATGTGCGCCCGGAAACACGTCAAAAACGCATGGTCGAAGTGGCACGAATTCACCTACGAGGACGACAACCGCGACTACATCTCCGCGCAGCTCCGCGATGCCGCCGACCACCTGAAGTTCGATCACCGCGACATCGCGCTCCAATGCCGCGACCTCGCCGTGATCATCGAAGAAGTGAAAGACCTCGAATACGGCAACGTCGCCGAGGCGCTGGACGTGCTGCGGAAAAACACGCTCGCGCTCTTCTACGCCGACCACCCCGACGCGCTGGAACGGCTGGAGAAACTCAAAGAGAAAGCGGCGGCGGGCGAATGATCGTCAGGAATTTCAAAGGGCAGAAAGTCGCGGACATGATCCGGCAGCACGGATACCGCCGGGTGCTGTTGCGGCTGCATCACGGTCTCGGTGACGCGGTGATGTTCTACTCGCGGATCTTCCGGAAGCTCAAACAAGAATTCCCGCGCGTCGAATTCTACCTCGACACTCACTGCGGACAGGAGGAGCTTTTCGGCGATCCCGACCGGAACGAAGCCGCCTACGACGTGGTCTTCGAGATCGGGATGCCGTGCTGCGAGTGGGATTCCCGCCGCGACACAAAGGTGGAGCGCTGCGCCTTCGAGGAGATCGGCATCACGCCCGGGCCGGAAGATTACACCATGCCGCGCCGCTGGTCGTCGCCGCTGGTCGGGATGCACTTTTTTTCGACGTGCTCGCGGGAACTCTGCTGTCCGGAACAGCTGGCCCGGGATATATGGGAGATGACTATCGAAGCCGGGATGATCCCGATCGACACTCATATGAAGCACGGCTTCGCCGAGCCGAAGAACATCCCGTGGACGTGGGAGTCGAGCCGCATCTTCGACGCACCCGCGACGATGAGGAAACTTTTCGGCGTGATCGGCTCCTGCGCCGGTTTCGCCGGAGTCGTATCGGGAAACCTCTGGGCGGCGCTCTCCACCCTGCCGCCGGACAAAATCCTCGTAATATGTACGGACTTTTCCGTCAAGCGACTCACCCGGCTGCCCGTCCACGAACTGAACGTCCGCGACGCAAAGCGGCTGGATGTCGTTGAATGTTGGCTTCGTGCCGTAACCAAAGGAATCAAACCATGAAACTCTTTCTCAAAAACTGGCAATCGCCCGGTGACATCCTAATGCTGACCGCCGCCGTCCGCGATCTGCACCGCGCCTGTCCGAGCATCCGGATCGGCGTCTCCACGTCCGCCGGTGAACTTTGGTCGTGGAATCCGCTGATCGACTGGAACGTGACCGCCGACAACGCCGACCGCGTGATCGATCTCGAATATCCGCTGATCCACCAGAGCGACCGGCTGCCGTACCACTTCATCCACGCTTTTCGCAAAGAGCTGGAATTGCAGCTCGGACTCCGGATCCCGCAGGGCGAATTCAAAGGCGACCTCTACCTCTCGGACGAGGAGAAAACGCCGCATCCGCTCCTCGGTGGCGAAAAGGACTACTGGATCATCGACGCGGGCTACAAACTCGACTTCACGCTGAAAAACTGGGGACACTCCCGCTACCGCCGCGTCGTCGAACTGCTCGCCGGGAAAGTGCGCTTCGTCCAGATCGGCGCGGACGAGCCGACGCACAAGCACGCTGCGCTCCCCGGCGTGATCAACCTCGTCGGCAAAACGAAGATCCGCGACTTCATCCGGATCATGTACGGAGCCGCCGGAGTCCTCACCCCGGTGAGTTTCCCGATGCACCTCGCCGCCGCCGTGCCGACCGCCGACGGCAGACTGCGCCCGTGCGTGGTCGTTGCCGGAGCGCGGGAACCGTCGACGTGGGAAGCGTACCCCGGACATGTCTTTCTGCACAACGTCGGCGCATTCGACTGCTGCCGCGCGAAATCCTGCTGGCGGAGCCGCGCCGTCCAACTCGGCGACCGGGAGCCGAGCGACCGTTCACTCTGCGACCACCCTGTGACGGAAAACGGCGAGTCCGTCGGCAGGTGCATGGCGGCGATCACGCCGGAGGTCGTCGCCGGGATCATCGAAATGTACCATAACAACCGCTGACCGAAAGGAGCGACACCATGCAGACCATAAACATGTACATGCGAGCCAACGACACGGTCGCTGTGCTCGTCGACGAATTCAACACTCCGCTGCGGTCGGCTCCGTCGATCGTTCGCGGCATGCAGATCGAACTCGTGCTGCACCTCTTGGACGACAACGGCGAGCCGATGACGGTGGACAACATCGTCGGGTGGGAATTCGTCCTGGCACACGACTTTGACACGACCACCGATCCGCAGATATTGGTCAACTCCGGCATCACCATGACCGACAACGTCGTGCGGATCCCGATCCTCGACACCAATACCGAAAATCTTGTCACGTTCCTCGGCTCGGCGGAGACCAAGAGCATCGGCGCGGAACTGGTCGGCTTCGCCAGCGGCGAAACCACGCCGTGCTTCGTGCTGCAATTCAGCATCAACATTCGGAACCGGCGCAGCTCCGCCGGATGCGGTACGGTGACGGAACTCCCGGACAACTACTACACCAAAGCGCAGACAGACACCCTCGTCGGCGCAAAGCTGGAGTTTCAGTTCGTCGCCGCCGCCGGAGATACGCCGACCGCCGCCGAAGAAGCGACCGCGCACTCCACGCAAAACCCGGACACCGACACTCACTTCCGCACCCGGAACACCTCGGTCGAGAATGCCGCATGGTCGGACTGGACGAAACTCGTGCAGGGAAGCACCGGCCCGCAGGGGACGTCGATGTACCACTACATCGCATGGGCGTCCAGCGCCGCCGGCGCGAACTTCTCGTTGCTCCCCGCGTCGAACCTGACCTACCGCGCCGAATTCACCACCCACACGGAGATCGTGAACACGCCGCAGATCACCGACGGTTCGACCTATTTCACCCGGAACGCCGAGTCCGACAACGGCTCGAACCGTGCGTGGACTTCCGGCGGTAACGTGACGGTCTACACCGTAGACGAAGTGCCGACGGTCGGCAGCACCATTTTTTCCAATGCGGGAGCGACGACGGTCTACGGCACGGTGACGCAGTACATCGGCACGGAACCGCGCCTCGCCGACTTTCAGAACGCGGGCGCGAACTTCGTCCGGTACGGCATCTACTCGGCGAGCGAGCTGACGATCGCGGACGCGGGCAATTACTTCGCCGCCGGGAACGTCGAGGACGCGCTGCAATTCCTCGGCGAACTCACCACCGGCATCGTCGCCGACCTTGACAATCTCGCCGACGCGCTGGACAACATCTAACGGAGGAACATCATGAGTTTGCAGATTCCCGACTCGCTCGCGCCGAACATCACGCGGATCGTCAATGCGAAGACCGCGATCAAAAACGCCATCAACGCCAAAGGCGGAACGCTGACCAACGAGAAGATCGACGAATTCGCTGATGCCATCGACGCGCTGGAGATAACCGAGATGAACCGCGTCCGCTACATTGATTATGACGGCACGGTGCTGAAGACGATGTACGTCGCCGACGGCGGCAACGCCACACCGCCCGCCAATCCGACGCACGACCGGCTGACCTTCGTCGAGTGGAACAACGCCAGCACGAACATTCAGCAGGACACCGATATCGGCGCGGTCTACACCACCGCCAGCGGCAACACCGAGGTCGATCTGCGGCTGACCGTCAAAACCGGCAAGGCGCAGACCTTCAATCTTCAGCTCGAATCCGGAGAACTCACCATCGACTGGGGCGACGGCAACACTGACACGCTGGACTCGACCGGCTCGAAGTCGCCGAGCCATACCTACGCGGACTACGGCGAGTACACCGTCACGTTCGAGATCAGCGAGGGCGGCAGTTGGTATCCGCGCCAGTATTTTGTCGGCAACGAGACCTCGCGCGTTTTTGCGATCTGGTTTGCGAGCGGCATCACGCAGATGCAGACCTACACCTTCGCCTACGCCTACGGGCTGATGAACATCACGCTGCCGAACACACTCACCGCGCTGCCGGAGTACGTTTTTCAGTACTCGCGGGTGAGTTACGTTGTCATCCCGGCAAGCGTGACCACGATGGCGTCGCGCTGTTTTCGGGAATGTTACTGCCTCGGAGGGGTGGCGCTGACCGCGAGCGTGACCACCATACCGAACGACGCGTTTACAAGCTGCGGCAAACTGACCGAAATCGTCATTCCTTCCGGCGTGACGGACATCAGCTCCAACGCATTCTATAGCTGCGGATCAATTCATCGCGTCGTTTTCCCGACAACGCTCGCTTCGATCGGCAACTATGCATTTTACCAAAATTATTCGCTCGAAGAAGCGATGCTCCCGGACTCCGTCACGAGCGTCGGCGAATATGCTTTTTATCGCTGCTACGCCATGAAGCGAGCGCATGTATCGACCGCGATGACCGTCATATCGTCGAACACTTTCCAGCAGTGCTACGCACTCACCGAAATCAACTTCCCGGAGGGCTTGACGAGGATCAACAGCGGAGCATTCAGCGACTGCAATCTGGCAGAGGTCGATTTTCCGTCCACGCTGACCAGACTGGAAAGCGATTGTTTTTATCTGAACCGTCGCCTGAAACGAGTCGAGATTCCGGAGTCGGTGACCTATATCGGCAGCGGCGCGTTTTACGAATGCTACAACATCCGGGAGTACATCATGAACAGCGAAACCCCGCCGACGCTCGGCTCCACCAGCGCATTCAGTAGCATCAACTATTCGTGCCTGATCCGCGTCCCGCGCTCGGACGGGCTGACAGTTCTGAACGCATACCAGACCGCGAGCAACTGGTCGTACTACGCGGATTGGATGGTCGAAAAGGAGGCGTGAGCAAAATGGTCATTCGTGAACAGATCGGCGAAACCGCGCAGGGCGTGAAACTCTTCCGTCATTACAGCAATGAGGGCAAATACCTGATCCAGCAGGAGACTGGGATCCGTTACGAGGAGGCGGTCGACGTTGAGGGCGCTGGCTTCACCTACATCGAAAGCACCGTCACCATTCCGCAGCGGAGCAGTTCGTCGTCCGCCGCCGAGTAAAAAAAATCGTCAAAAATCCGGGAGCGACCGGAAAAAATCTCCCAATCGCGGGATATAAACTAAAAAACGAAAGGAACCAGAAACCATGAAGAACGTCGCCATCGACTGCTTCGGGAACCGGAACGACCGGGAGCCGGAGCGCTTCAACCTCATGCGGGGCGAAAAGCACCCGCACCTCGTGGACGCGCAGGAGGGCGTGACCTACGTCGCCTTCGACCGCGCCTCCGTCGCCGCACAGCCGATCCACAAGATCGTCGTCACCGGAACACTGACCACGATCTGGTGGGGTTACGGCGCGTGGAGCAGCCGCGAGTCGCTGAACTACGACCTGACCAAAAACGAAACCCGCACCGTGCAGGTCGAGGAGTAAGGAGGAGCTGCCATGAACGTGATCTATGATGCCATCCTCGGCAAACTCCGTTTCGGCGACACCGGCTCCGGCGGCGGGAGCGGCAGCGCGGTCTCGCGCTACGAGATACCTTCGCACGGGACGAGCCTCCCCGACAACGTGACCTATGACGACCTCGTGAGTGAGATCGACGGCGGCGTGGTCGTGGAACTCACCCTTGAGGGAACCGTGTATAACCTCATTCGGATCAACGAAGGATCGTTGCTTTTCCAGAACGTCAACGAGAAATGCTGCATCGGGGCTATCGTCTACAGCGACAGTTCGATCAGCTGGACGCGATACGATTTCGCCGACGAGGACTACGTCAACGGACGCACGGTCAAACGCGTCAGCGAAATGCCGAGCGCCGCCGCTTCGCTCTCCGGCGACGTATACCTCTTCACCGGCGCGACCGCCGGGAACTACACCACCGGTCACTTTTATCTGTGCTCCGGCAGCAACAACTCGTATTCGTGGAGCGACATCACCCCGACCGAGGAAACCAACATCGTCAAGAGCGCCGATACGCTGCCGACCGCCGCCGCGTCTCTCGTCGGCGCGGTCTACCTCTACACCGGCACGACCACCGCGAGCTACACGCACGGGCATTTTTACCGCTGCGCCGCCGCCACCGGCGGGACGTTTGAATGGATCGACGCGCAGGTCGGCAGCGTCCGCGTCGGCAACTGCGCGTCCATCCGCTGCATCACGCAGGGGACGACCGTCAAGCTGAAGTGGCGCGATCCGGACGACCTCGTCGTCGACGGCGTGACCATCTCGCGCTGGAAGAAGACCGTCGTCGTTCGCAAGCAGGGCAGCTACCCGACGAGTCCGGAAGACGGGACGGTCGTGGTGACCAACACCGTTCGCAACCAGTACGCGACCAGCGCCTACACCGACACCACCTCGGACTCGACCATCACGTGGTACTACCAGTTCTTCCCGTATTCGGTCGAAGACATGATCACCGTCGACGACGCGAACCGGACGCTGACCGGCGAGCTGACGTGGAACACCGTCCGCGACATCGTCCGCAGCGGCGAGGCGTCGTCATATTTTGCCGCCGGCGACACCTTGACCGAAGCGATCTACAATATGGGGATCACTTCGACCAGCCAATACGACCTCGAAGTCCTCGGCATCGACAAGATGACCGCCGCCGACACTGCTTTCACCCGAAGCTCGACCAACGACAGCGGCTCTGCGTATGCGTGGAAAGATGGCGACAACGAACTGGTCTACACCGCCAGCGCGACTCCGAGCGCCGCCGACACCGCCTATCTCGATGCCGCCATGACGATCGCCACCGCGACGGTCTCCTCGATGTCCGGCACGACGATGTACGCCGCGCGGATCCACTCGCTGACGCTCGGCTTCAAGCAATGCACCGACGGGACGCAGTTCGATGCCGCTGAAAAGCAGTACGCGCTGACCGAAGACACCGCGTTTCATCCGGAGTACATCCTGTCGATCAACATCGGCGGAGCGGCGACCGCGACCAAATTTGTGATCGTTGACAAGACCAAGACCGGAACCGAGCGCGTCTGGTACAGCGTGAACGGCGCGTACAAGCTCTACTACATCACCGCCCGGAGCCGGTGGGAAATCTGGTCGATGAACAGCGGGACGCACATCGTAACCGGCGCGGACGCGCAGGATTACCAATCGACCGCCAACGCGGAGCCGACCGGCGGCACGTGGTTCAAGAACTCCGTCTTCGCCGAAGCGAACACCTACTACCACATCGTGGATGATGCCTACGTCGCCGCCGTCGCCGGGACGGACTTCACCGCCGGAGACGCGATCCCCGCCAACACCTACTACGAGCTGAACCCGACTTACGGGCAGCGGCAGTACGGCTACAACCGCTGGCGGGACTCCGGACTCCGGCAGTACCTGAACAGCACCGGCACGAACTGGTGGACGGCGAAGCACATCTGGGACAACGCTCCGTCCTACGCGAGCAGCCACGGCTTCCTCGACCGGCTGCCGTCGGCGCTGCTGGCGGTCATCGGCTACACCAAACTGATAACCGCCGTCAACACGACGGACTCCTGCGGCGGCTCTGATGTGACGGAAGACCGGCTGTTCCTGCTCGCGCATAACGAGGTCGGCGGCAGCTCGGTCAACGGCATCACCGAGGGAGCCACGCTCGACCGCTATATCGGAGCCGAAGCGGGCGACCGGATCAAGTATTACTTGAACGGGACGGCCACGAACTGGTGGTTGCGTTCGCCTTACTCCGGCAACGCCCACCACGTGTACTACGTGAACGCCACCGGAGTGCTCGCCGACCACTATGCCTACCACGGCTACGGGTGCGCCCCGGCTTGCAATATCATCTAACATCACCAATCCGAGCCGCAAGGCTCGGATTTTAAGGAACCCGCAAAAATGTCGGTCAAGAAATCGGAACGGAACGAATCAAAGCTCTCGGTTATTCTCAAGGCGGAAAGCATCACCGTTTACACCATTGAGATCACCGGCAACGAGAAATACTTTCCGAAACGCCACCGCTGGTCGCTGACGGTGCGGCTGGTCGATGCGACACTGGACATGCTCCAGCTCGTCGTCACCGCCAACAGCATCCGAGTCAAGGATGCGGCATCGAAGAACGAGCGCTACCAGTTGCAGGAACGCGCCTACGCGACCAGCGCGTGGCTCTTGACTCTCATAAATATCGCCTTCATGAAATTCAAGCTCGCCGCCGACCGCGTGGAATTCTGGACTGGACAGGTCGTCGAATTCCAGCGCCAGCTCCGCGCGTGGCAGAAAAGCGATGAGGTGCGATATGCCAAATTTTAATCTGGTCGCCGGCTATTCGGCCACGAACTGGTGGTTGCGTTCGCCTAACACCGGCAACGCCAACAACGTGTACAACGTGAACACCACCGGAGTGCTCACCAACAACAATGCCAACAACGGCAACGGGTGCGCCCCGGATCGCAAACATCGCCAGCTTAAAGTAAGCGCGGAGGGCGGATGCCGCCTGACCGCGCCGAAATCCGTGCAGGATTGCAAGGAGCCGACGACCAGCCTCGCCAAAAGGCGGGGGAACACATACCGCCGATGCCGTCGGCTTACGAGCCGTTACGACTATACCCGGCGGTCTTTTTTCACTTTTCCCGCAACGGAGGCGACACATGGGATACGCTGAAGCCATCACCTTCCGCGAGCTGTATTTCGCCGCACGGGAGTGCGCCAATGGCGTCCGCTGGAAAGAGTCCGTGCAGGACTTCCTGCGGAGCCACCTGAAACGCACCTTGAGCCTCGCGCGAGACCTCCGGAGCGATCGCTACAAAATCAGCCCGTATGTCCGCTTCGTCGTGACGGAGCCGAAAAAGCGCGAGATCGTCTCGACGCGCTTCCGCGACCGAGTGTTCCAACGTGCAATGTGCAATAACGGACTCTACCGCGATATGACGCGCAGCTTCATCTACGACAGCGGCGCATGCCAGAACGGACGCGGGACGGACTTTTCGCGCAACCGACTGAAGATGCACCTCAACCGGTTCCGCCGGAAACACGGCACGGACGGATGGGTGCTGAAACTCGATGTCAAGAACTTCTTCGCCTCGATCCCGCACCGGATCGCCAAAGCCGCCGTCGCCAAGCGCGTCAAGGATCCCGGCTTCGTCCGGCGGATATTCGAGGTGATCGACAGCTTCGCCGATTCGCCGCCGCCCGGAGAGGAGCCGCGCGGCATCGCCCTCGGCAGCCAGATCAGCCAACTGATCGCGCTCGCCGTGCTGGACGACTTCGACCATGCGATCAAAGAGCGGTTCCGGATCCGGCACTATGTCCGCTACATGGACGACATGGTGCTGATCCACGAAGACCGCGAAAAGCTCATGGAGTGCTGGCGCTTTGCCGAGGAACACTTCTCCAGCATCGGACTGACGATCAACCCCAAGAGCACGCTGTTGCGGCTCCAGCAGGGCTTTTCGTTCCTGAACCGCCGTCACTTCTTCACCGCCAGCGGCAGACTGATCGTTAAGGTGGCGCACAAATCGATCTCGCGGGAGCGGAGGCGGCTTCGCTCCATCCACACGCTCTGGATGCGCGGCAAGCTCTCCGACCGCGACGTGATAGAGCACTTCACCGCTTGGAAAGCCACCGCCACAAAAGCCGACTCGCACGGACTGATCCGCGCGATGACCAAATATGCAAAATCACTTTTCAACAAGGAGAACCAAAATGCCCGGATTCAAGACAAAAAGCCAGAGTGAACTGGAAAGCATCAAAACTCGGCTCAACGCCGGTCACAGCGAAGCCGATGTCGAGGCATTCGCCAAAATCAAAAGCAGCTGCGCGTCCTACCTCGAAGCGGTCAGGCAGGGACTCGGACTGGAGATCACTGTCGAGGACTTCGCCAAAGTCGCAAAGGAAAAGACCAGCGCGGAGCTGAAGATATGGGCGATCGAAAACGGCATCAACGAGGCGACGATCACCACCGTCGCCGGCAACCTGCTCGGCTTCCTCGCCGACGCGAACCGCTACGGCTTCAAGTGGGACGACCTCTTCAATGAATAAGATCGTCCACTTCGCCGCCGAGGATGCCGTGATCGCCGCCGTCCGCTTCGACGGATCCGGCGACGACGTATTTGCAGAAATACTTCGCGGCTTCGGCGTGAAGCGGTTCGCCGTGAACCGGCAATTCTTCGACGATCCGATCCTCGTGATCGTCATGGACGACGACACCCAGCTCGCCCGCAGCGGCGACTATGTGATGCGGAGCGCCGACGGCAGGATCTGGACGGAAACGGCAGAACAAATCGAAACGCACTACAAACTCATGGAGGAAGCATGACCAGCAGCACCAAACTGTGGCTCGCCACCGCGCTCACCGTCATCCTGACCGGCTGCGGTGCATTCGCCAAGCCGACCGCGCCGGAGCATATCGCCGCCGGCGACATCGACTCCGCGTTGGACATCATCGAGCGCGAGATCGTCCCGGCAGAGAAGATCACTGCGCCAAAAGCGCCAGCCGCAGCCAAAACACAAACCGGCGCGGAGAGCAAAAGCACAGATCAGCCGCCGACCGCCGCGCCGGACGTGCCGGTTTCCGCCGAACACAAAGCGGAATGGATCGACAACGTCGACGTGGAAAAAATCCTCACCAATCCCTGGCTTATTGCCGTTTTTTTCCTGCTGATCCAGTGGTTCGAGATCTGGTACTACAACCGCACCGGAAAGACCTCGAAGACGATCGACGCAGCCGAAGCCGCCATGAATTGCAAGCTCGGCATCATGCAGAAAGTTCTCTACCGCCTCTGGCGCTGGCGGTATTTCAAGAAACACCCCAAAATGAAAAGTCCGGACAAACCGGAAGAAAAGGAGAAAAAATGAAGACCGCATTCCTGATCGCCGCCGCCGCGCTCGCCGTCATCCTGACCGGATGCCAGAGCGTGACCAAAGTCGAATACTACGAGCCGACCGAAGCCAACGCCGCATACTCCACCCCGCGCACGGACAAGACACAGGGACATGGCCCCGTCAAGAGCATCGAGGGCAAGAGCGGAGTGCCGGACTTCTCGGACAACAAGACTTTCCGGTTTTCCATCAACGCATTCGGATTCTGAAAAATGAGACTGAAAGAAAAATTGCTTCGCGTCTTCGGCGACATCAAAATGCAGAAGTGGCCGCCGTTCCTGTATTACGAGCCGGGGGACTATTACCGCGTCTCCGGCGCGGACTCGGCACGGATCGCGGAACTGATCCAGCCGGGAGACCTCCTGCTGCGCGGATATCGGAACTACCTCGACGGAGTGTTCATTCCCGGCGAGTACAGCCACACCGGGATCTACACCGGCGACGGCACGGTGACGCATGCCGTCGCGGAGGGCGTCTGCGTCGTGAGCCTTTATGACTTCCTGCGCTGCGACCGCGTCTTCGTGCTGCGCCCGCGTCGGTGCGTGAAGACTGCGCTCGACCGGCTGGCGAAGTGGATCGGCAGAAGTTACGACTTCGACTTCGCCAGCGGGAACGAGTCATTCTACTGCCACGAACTCGCGGCGGAGGCATACAGCGGATTGTCGATCTCGAAGATCGTGCCGTACCTCGGCATCTTCCGCTTCTGCCACATGGAGCCAAAATACCTCGCCGAGTCGTTCATCGAAAGCCCGGACTTCCAGAAGATCATCGAAATCAACCCCGGCAAAAAGCCGGAAAACACAAAATAGGAGATCCACCATGAAGAAGAACATCGTCTGCATCATCGCCGCCGCGCTCGCCGTCACTTTGACCGGCTGCAAGGGCATCTACGCCGCATTCGGCACGACTCCGGAGGAGGTTCACGATATCGCCGTCCAGAAAGTGAGCGACTACGCCGAAGCCGCCGTCAACCGCAAGATCGAAAAGAGCGAAGTTCTCTCCGATGCGGGCAAGGAAAAGCTGAAAGCGGAGGTCGCCGAGCTGAAAGCGGAAATCCTCGCCCGGATCGCCGCGATCAAAGAAAAGACCAAAACGGGCGGTGAGGGAAAATGAACAACGTCACGCCAGAACATCTGGTCACGATCACGCAGGGCGCGACACCGGTGCAGATCATCACGATGGTGCTGCTCGGCATTTTGGCGCTCGGCGCGGTCATCGCCGTCGTCAGGTGGGTGATCGATCTGAAGCTCGGCACGTTGCCGCAGGATCTGAAAGAAATCCGCACCTCGCTCGACACGTTGAAAAACGACGTGACAAAGCTCGACTCGAAGCTGTGGAGTGACAGTGACATAAAGCGAGCAATGGACGCAGCGATCAAGGATCACATCGAACACTGCCCGCATAAATGCCACCCGCAATAAACAAAAAACAAAAGGAAACATCATGGACTGTCCGGAACGCTGCAAATTGAGCGTGACATCTGGTTATGTTTATGTCCCGTGGGTGGCGACGGTCAAGGGTGGAAAGATCGTCGAGTACAACGAATATCTCAAACTCACGGACGAACAGAAGCAACTGGTTTCCGCCTGTGTTGCCTCTGCCGATCCGCAAAACCTCCAATAAAACGAAAGGAAACAAATCATGGGTATGGGTATTGGCGAATGCGAGATGTGCGGATGCGACAGCGATGCCGCAGCATACGATCACATCATCTGCACCCGCTGCCGTGGGATCATCGAAACCGAACTCTGGGGACTCCAGCCCGACGAACCGGCGCGGAAAGCATACGAACGCGCGAAACCGATCTGCCGCCTTCGCGGTAAGATCGCAAAACTGCGCGATGAAAATGATCAACTCCGCGCCGAGAAAGACCACCTCGAAAAAGAGATCGAGCGACTGAAATCCAAAAACATTCCCATTCCGTAAGGAGAAAACAAAATGGAAAAGTGCGGAGAAAAAACCGAAGTGTACAGCCGCGTGACCGGCTACTTCCGCCCCGTCACGAACTGGAACAAGGGCAAGCGCGAAGAATTCAAAGACCGCAAGCCGTTCGTGATCAAGTGACCGCACCGGTCATAAAGTGAGGAGTGGTTCGATTCCTTTCCACCCCTCCACGTCCTCCGCTGGACGAAAGTCTGGCGGAGGGCGTTTTTTTATGCCACCATCCGGAAAAAATGCTTATTTTTTCGCTTTTTCTGCTTATTTTCTCGCTTTTTTGCTTGCTATTCCGGCGGTTCGTGGTATATTATAAACAGTAACACGGGAGAGCGTGAGACCTCGCCCGACAACAAAAAAACGGAGAAAAAAATGAAAAGCACGAACACCCTGTACAAGACCGCCGCCGGACAAGACCTGCTGAACACCCTGCACGAGAGCTTCTACGACGCACGGGAGTCGATCCATGCGATGATCCGAGCGATCGAGAATGCGATCCCCGCCGCGAAGAACAAGACCGCCAAGACCGAACTCGAAGACAAGCTCCTGAAACTCCGCGATGCTTACGAAAAGGTCGGCGAAGTCGACACGCTGGTCGAAGACAAGTGGCTCTGACAGGAGGTGCGAAAATGAAAAGCCTGAAGCAGAACATCGCGTGGGAGATCGAAGATCTGAACAGCGAACTGGCAAAGCACCGCGAAAGCCTCCGGCGCGTCGCTGGCGAGATCACCGACGTCAGCCAGCGCAGCGGCGCGGATAAAAAATACCTGATCGCCGAGATGACGAGCCTCGCCGATCAGATGCAGAAGATCACGATCTGCATGACCTCGACCGTCGCCCGCCGCGACGCTCTCGCCAACATCCTCACGAAACTGGAAAGGGCGGAATAATGGATATCGAGATCAAAATCACGAACGTGAAAAAGGTTTTCAACATCTGGACGTTGGCGACCGCGACGGTCAACGGCAAAGAGTTCCAAATCCAGATGGTGCGCTTCGATAAGCCGAGCCGGTACGGGATCCGCAGAGGACGGATCAGTAAACTCTGGGCGAGTAACGGGAGCGACGGCATCAACTACGATCGCGGATGGGACGTCCGCCCGTGGTCGGCGGCGGGAAAAGCGCTCCTCGCCGAAATCATCAAGCGGTACAACTAAAGGACACTCGAAAATGCCGAAGACCAACATCACCGTGAAACTGATCGGAGAAAACGGAAACGCCTTCAACCTCCTCGGAATCGTGCGGAGAGCTATGCGCCGCGCCGGATACAACGAAGCCTTCGTCAAACAGTTCACCGACGAGGCGACCAGCGGCGACTACCACCACCTCCTGATGACAATCCTGAAATACGTGGAGGTGAAATGATGAATCGCTTCTTCACCCAGAAACATTGTGACCGGTGCGGCGGAGCGCTGGACAGCGGCAGGACGATGAGCCGCTTCGACACTTCCTGCATCTGCATGACGTGCGCCGAAAAGGAACGGCAACTGCCGGAGTACCGGAAAGCGGTGGACGCGGAACTCGCCGCGATCCAACGCGGAGACCGGAACTTCCCCGGCATCGGATATCCCAAAAACGGAGGTACAAAATGACCTGCAAAGAATTCGCCGCTGAAGCGGACGCGCTCGGCTTCAAGGCGGACGCGCTGGCGGTGCTGCTCGACCGCTCGCGCTCCGCTATCTCCCACTACCGGACGACCGTGCCGCCACCGCCGGAGATCGCCAAAAAGCTGCTCCGGCTGAAGCGGCTCCTCGCCGACTTCAAAGAAAACGGCTGACCTCAAAAAAAAATCAAAAATTTTTCACTTTTTCAGGTTTTCACACTTGAAAAAACCCGAAAAGATGATATATTATATACTGTAACGGGGAGAGGTGAGACCTCCCCGGCGGCAACCAACAAAACGGAGAAAAAAATGAAGATCCACTACAAAACTGCGAGATTCACGGCGAAGCTCAACGGGGCGACGGTTCGCGGCACGTTCACGCCGGACGGCACGGTCGAGCACTTCACAAATTTTTTAACCGAAACCGCCCGCCGGTTCGGGATGCGCGGAGCTGGATTCGACCGCGAAGTTAAATACGACTGGGGGACGACCATTTTTGCCAACACCAACAAGGGAACGATGGTAATTTTTCTGCGAGTGCTTTAACAATACATAACGTCGGAGTCGGGAGCGTGAGACCTCCCGCCCCGGTCAGCAAAACGGAGAGAAAAAATGAAATACTTCGCCGAGACCGAAAAGGCGGTTCTTCTCGCAATCGTGGTCGACGACTATCGCTACGAGCGCTTCCGCACCCGGAAGATGTGGTTTCCGAAAAGCCAGCTCGACCAGAATGGGATCCCGACGCGGTGGATCACGACGCGGAAACTCCGCGAGACCTTCGACTTCGAGGTGCTGGAATTCATCTTTCAAGACGCGGAGCAGACACTGGTCGAGCCGGCATGGAACCGCGCCGACCATGAAACGGTCGTCACGCACGGGAACTTTCTGCGCGGATGTGACGCATACAAGAAGCTGGTCGATCAGGCAAAGGAAATCGGCATCAAGGTGCGGCTCGGCTTCAACCGCGAGACCGTCCAGCAAAAGATCAACGATCACATTCAAGGGCGACTCTTCGCTTGAAAGGGAAAAATGAAAAAGACGGAATTCAAACTGATCATCAGGAGCAGCGAACCGCTGCACACCTCGACGACTGCCATCGCCGAAGCGGTGGAGCGGCGACTGCTTCAACCCGCGACCGTCGAGTGCGTGAGGATCCGCCAGCGCGAGACGCTGGTGAAATACGCCGATCCGGAGTCCATGCACCTGATCGAGCCGAACGCCGACGAGACATGGACGGAGCGCACCAAACGCGTCAGCGCGGCGGCGAAAGCGATCAGGGCGACCGGAAATTCGGTGCGAGTGGTGAAGATCACCGCCGACGGCTTTTTCGCATGGCTGAACGGCGGCAGGAACACCGAGGAAAGCCGCAGGGAGTACGCGGACTGGCTCGCCGAGCATCGCACCAGAACGGCGTCGGATGCCAGCCGAGCCGCCAGCCGAGAGAACGGGAAGCACGGCGGGAGACCGCGAAAGCATCTTGACAAAAACGGCGGCGGAGATATATTATAGAGCCGCCGCGTCTCACATCATACAGCGACGGTGCCGAGGGATTCTCCGTTCCTCGGCTCTTTTTTTCGGTAGTGCTTGTTGACGGCGATGGCGACAATAAGCGTTATGTTTAAGTGCCGACTGAACCACCACTCGCCACCGTTAGGCATAACTTCGACATCCGAGGTTATGCCTATTTTGTTTTTGCCGGAGATGGTATCCAGTGCCAGATCGATCTCGAATTCGCCATGCTTGACGCACCGAACGCGGAAGACCATCGCCTCGATGAGATTCCGCTTCAGCGCGACATCGTCGGCGGCATCGTCCAGAGCCGTCGCCCATGCGGAAAGCGACTTGATGACGGCGGACACCTTCAACTGATCCTCCAGCGGCTCCAGCGCGGCGACCAGATCGGCATACTCGCGCTTCGCCTTCTCCACCCGCTCCCGCGCGGCGACCAGCTTCTCGTTCCAGTAGTCCATGTTCGCCGGAGAGATCACGCCGGACATGAACATCCCGTCGATGTGCTTCAACTCGGCTTCGGCGGTATCACGCTCTTCCAGCGCGGCAGTGATGCGCGGCTGTTGCTTGCGCCTCGCCTCGGCGATCCGCCGCTGGCAGACATCGTAACACTCCCGGATGTATTCGGGATCCGTGGCGACGCGGCGGAGCGCCTCCAGCACGGCGGCATCCAGCTTCTCCGCGTTGATCGCGCACCCGCAGCCGGAGTCGGTGCATTTATAGTAGAAATACCGTTTGTCTTTTTTCTTGACCGACGCGGGGCGCATGTGCCGCGCGGGATCGCAGCAGCACCGCACCAGCCCGGAGAGCAGATAGGGATACTTCCGCCGCCCCGGACGGGCGGGATGATACTTTTTGCCGGGAAGCCGAGACTGCACCGCGTCGAAGACGTCGCGCTCGATGATCGGCTCGTGCTCGCCGCGAAACACCTCGCCATTATAGGAAATCTCGCCGACATAGAACCGGTTCCGCAGGAGACGATAGACGTGCTTCACGTCGCTGATCCGATCCCGATGCTCTTCTTGGAGCCGCCTCAAGGTCGATAGATCGCCGCGATCAACTCCAGAGAGATACGCCGCGAAGATTTTTCGGACGACCTCGGCTTCCTCCGGTACGACCTCGACGGTATTCTTCACGTCCGTCCGGCGGCGGTATCCGAACGGCACGATGCCCCACGGGACTTTGCCGTTCTGCGCGATCCAGTGCATCTTCGCCGAGATCCGCTCCGAGGTCATCTCGCGCTCAAGCTGCGCGATGGCGATCGTCTGTGTCAAGTTGAATCGCGCCATCGCGCCGGTCGCGGAAAGATAACTCTGCCGGATCGACACGAAGCCCAGACCAGCGTCGCGGAGCCGTTCAAACAGCGGAGCGGCATCGGCAAGGTTGCGAGAGAGGCGGTCGAGCTGCCAGACCACCAACGTGTCAAAAGACGGGCGACCGCTCTCGATGTCGCCGAGGATCTGCTGCATGCCGGGGCGGTTCAGGTCTTTGCCGGAGCGGAACTCGTCCGCGACCTCCGTAAACTGCGCCAGCGGATCGACGCGATCCAATATGTATTGACGGCACTCCTGCAACTGAACGCCGATGCTGGTCTCCTGCGCCGCCCACGATGAACCTTTAGGAGATACCCGCGCGTAGATGCAGTACCGGTGACCGGCAGCGGCGGCAGGGCGTTTTTTTGTCGGCATGCGTCAGCCCTCGCGCTTATTGAGTTTGGACTGGATGAACTCGATCAACTCGCCCTTATTCGCACCGGAGAGCTGATCCCACGCGCGGATGACGATATCAAACATCGGATCTTCCAACGCCTTCATAAGCCGATTGCTCCGGTTCACGATCTCCGGCTCCGGCGGCAGATCAGAAATATCATAGACCGAAATGCCGAACAGATTGGCGATCGCGCGAATTTTCGACTCGCGCGGGACAACGCTCCCTGACTCCCACTTGGAAACTGTTTGCTTCGACACGCCGACCGCGCGACCGACCTCTTCCTGCGCCATCTTCCGCTGCTCGCGCCAGAATTTGAAAACACGATAGTCAAATTTCATTTTTTGCCTCCTCGTTTTACGGAATAAATATACACCAAAAAGCAATTTTTTCAACTTAAAGGCGAAAAAAATTAAAAAAAGTCAAAAATCCCGCTTGCAAATGCGACAAATGCGACTATATTTACACCAACGCCCCAAAAATGGACGACAAAGAAAGGAAAAAACATGGCTCGAATCGGAATTGAACTGCCCGGTGATCTGGTCGAACTGATCGACCGTCAGGCGGGTAAAGACGGTCACGACAACCGGTGCGCTGTCGTGAGGAAAGCGCTCAATGCGTTTTTCGCTGGCTCTCCCGGTGGCGGAGCGGAGGTTGCGACGGAACCGACGACCACGAAAGAGAGCGTCACCTGCGGAATCGAACTCGCGGACGAGATCGTCGAACTGATCGACGAACAGGCGCGGAAAGACGGACACTCGAATCGGAGCGCCGTCGTTCGCAAAGCGCTCGTACATTTTTTTGCCAAATAAGTCGCATTTGTCGCACGACGGAGGTTTGAATGGAAAATGAATTTGAAGCCAACTGGCTGCCGGATCACCCAACCCGGAACGATCGCCAGCCCTGCCGCCGCTGCAACCGGCGCGACGGAAACTGCTGGATGGTCATCGGACTGCTGCTCGTCGGGATGTTTTTCGGATACATTCTCGGACTGTGGCATCAAGCCGCGCAGCGTGCGCACCGGGAAAATTGCGCCAGCTGCCGCGTCGAGATGGAGAAGTGATCATGCCGGCGCACCACACCCCGATCACCACGCGAGTCCGCAACGTGTCGATCCGGTCGATCCCAAAGGAAGACCGCGACCGAATGCTCGCCGCGCGGGAACGGCTCGCGCGAAATGTCTGTGAGATCATCTGCCGGAGAGTCGCAAAGGAGACCGTCGAAAAATGAACACGCTCCTCGCCATCCAGCGCGAACTGAAAGCGCCGAAAGGACAGTTCAACAAGTTCGGGAACTTCCGCTACCGCTCCTGCGAAGACATCCTCGAAGCGGTAAAGCCCATCCTCGAAAAATACGACGCGCTTCTGACGTTGACCGACGACCTGATCCTGCTCGGCGATTGGGTGTTCCTGAAATCCACCGCGACGCTGAAAGTCGGCGGCGAGACCTACACCGCCAGCGCCTTCGCGCGGATCGATAAAGAGAAGAAAGGAATGGACTCGGCGCAGCTTACCGGATCTGCGAGCAGCTACGCGCGGAAGTACGCGCTGAACGGTCTCTTCCTGATCGACGACGAGCGCGACGGCGACGCGCAGGAACCGCCCGCGCCGCAAACACTCCCGGCGGGATATGGCAACGCGCCAGCTCTGCCGCCGCCTCCGCCGCCGGTATCAGCGCCACGTACCGCCGCCGCGCCGATGCCAGCACCACCGCCACCCCCGCCACCCGGCGGGAGAAGATAACCCCAAAAGGAAAAAGGAATCAACATGGGAATCTTTAAAGGAAAAACCAACCTCAAGGTGTGCAAGATCGACACCAATCCGTTCAGCGGATCGGAGGAGTTGCTTGCCACCGCCGCGATGCGAACCGCGCCAAAGCTCGAACTCGCGGTAAACCTCACCGAGAGCGCCGGATTTGCCTCCGGAAAAATCCTGCTCTCGACCGACATCAACGACGAAAATTCGCTCTTCGGAGACACGATCCTGCTGAACATCCGCCGCACCGGACATCTCATCGACTCCGGCATGCTGAAAGCGCGAATCCAACGCGCGGAGGCGGAATATATGAAGCAGAACAACATGGACTTCGTGCCGCGCAGCATGCGAAAGCATATCCGCGAAGACGAAATCGAACGCCTCTCGATGAACGCCCCGCTGACGGTGAAAGGGATCGAGTTTGCGATCACCGATGACCTCGTGCTGATCGCCTCGAACAGCGATAATGATATCGCCCTCGTGATCGACACACTGGTCAAGGAGTTAGGCATAATCGCGCACCCGGTCAATCGAAAAAGCACCGGAACGGAGTGCCGCCGCCAGTTTCTGACATGGCTCTACACGGAACAGAAAAAAGAAAGCGACGTCACACAGGACATCGGCGTATTCATCGACGGGCCGCTGGAACTGATCGCCAAAGACGACGAAGATGACGTCTGCTGCACGAAAGCGAAAATCGAGGGCGAGCTGGTGACCAAGAGTGAAGAACTCGACCAGATGCTCCGCGAAAAGAAACTTCTGCGAAAAGCAAAAATCTCCATCGTCAAAAGCGATCGCGTCTGGCACTTCACGTTCAACGCCGACACATGGAGCTTCGGCGGACTGGAGCTGCCGGAGGACGACCGCGACGACTTTGACAAGCGGATCGCCAGCATCGGCGAACTTCACAGCGAACTCGAAAACCTCTTCAACAACTGGAAGACGGAAGTCGAACTCGCACTCGGCGAACAGCGACTCCCCTTCGAAGAAAAGGAGTAAACATGGACATCGCATTCGACATCGAGACGATCCCGAACTCCGGCATGATCGACCGGCTCCCGTCAATCGAGGTGAAAGCGGGAAATCTCAAGGATCCGGCGAAAATCGCCGAAAAGGAAGCCGCCGCGAAAGCCGAGCAGATCGACAAGATGGCGCTCTCACCGCTCTACGGTCGCGTCTGCGCGTGGGTGGCTGTCGAGGACGAAAACGCCGTACACAAAGAGTGCATCCACGCGGACTCCGACGCGGAGGAGACGCGGATCATCGAGGCGGCATTCGAGACGCTCGCCGGAAATCGAGTGGTCACCTATAACGGCAATGGCTTCGACCTGCCGTTCCTCTACCGCCGCGCGGTGCTGCTCGGCATGGACACGCGCCAGTTCGGAATGCCGACGCTGGCGGAGATGACCGCCCGCTACAACAACAAACACCACGTCGACATCATGCAGGTGTGGTGTGGCTTCGGGAACTTCGAGAAGCTCGACAACATCGCCGGAGCCATGCTCGACGATCACAAGATCGAGATCGACTTCCGCGACTTCCCGAAGATGATCAAAACCGCCGAGGGACGCGAGACGCTGCTGAAATATTGCCAGCAGGACGTGATCCTCACCATGCAACTCTGGAGCCGGATCGCCGGCATCCTGATCTGAACCCCAAAACCATAAGGAGAAGAAAAAAATGGCATTCAAAATCGAGGGAACGATCGAAGTCTCCGTCGTGGAAGCGTACGTGCAGGAGTGCCGCTTCCAGCCGCAGCCGAACGAGGTGAACAACCGCAACGAGTACGTCCAGTGCTACTACGACGTGGTGCTGCTTGTGCAGGACGCGCAGGGCAACAACGACACGTGGCATGGTGAGATCAGCAACCGCACCGGCGTCGGCAACTACGTCGACAAGTACCGCTACGACATGACGCTGGCGACGCTTCAGGACATCGGCTTCAACGTCACCACCATTCAGGAGCTGGAGCAGCAGTTCCAGCCCGCCGCCGACCGCACGATCTGCATCCCGAACCTCATCGGATTGAAGTGCAAAGCCGTCACCCAGAACCGGACGTTCACGAAACGCGACGGTACGGAGGGACAGGTGATCGGCATCAAGTACCTGAACGGATTGAATTCCGACGCGGGCGGCAAGCGGTTCAACTTCGACGAATTCATGGCGGCGCGGCGCGGCGTGGCTCCGGCAGCTCCTGCCGCACCCGCTCCGACTCCCGCACCGGCAGCGCCCGCCGCCGCTCCTGCGCCCGGATATCCGCCGCAGGGCTACGCGCCGCCGGCGACCACCGCCCCGATGCCGCCGCCCGCAGCGCCCGCACCGGCTCCTGCTGTGCCGCCTCCGGCTCCGGCAGCTCCTGCCGCCCCGAAACCGGGATGCCCTTACTGATCGGAGGCGCTCGGCATGGTCATCGTGATCGACACGCGCGAACAGCGTCCGTGGAGCTTCCCGCCGCACATCGAGGTGGAGGTGGGAACGCTCCGCACGGGCGACTACGCGCTGAAAAACGATGAGCAATTCGCCATCGAGAGGAAATCTGCCGACGACTTCGTCGGCACGGTTTCCCTCGGCTGGCATCGCTTCGTCAAGGAACTGAACAGAATGGACGCGGCAAATTTCGTGGCAAAGGTCGTCATCGTCGAGTGTGACGTCGAGACCTTCTGCTTCCGGATCCGGCAGGGAACGATCATCCCGCCAGATCACGAACACACCCGCTGCACTCCGCAGTTCCTGATGAAGCGGATCGCCGAACTGACCATGCGCGGCATTTCGGTCATCTTTGCCGGGAACGCGGAGCTGGCATCCGCCATCGCGCTCCGGATCCTGATCGAAAGAGAAAGGCAGCTGAACGAATGCAAATAATCGTCACAATGGAACGGATGCTCTGCGCCAAGCCGGACAGCCACTGGTTCTTCTTCAAGGGACTCATGGGCGGCGACGGCACACCGGAGACCACCATCGTCTGCAAGGGCGCGATGGGATGGCAGCCGGCGGAAATGGAGACGCTCGCGCTGATCGGCGACTGGGTGATCTACAAGGGCGAGCGCCAGTTTCAATTCAAGAGTGCGAAATTGACGCTCCCGCTGGATCCCAGAAGCCAGCTCCACTACATCTGCCAGCGGGCGCACGGGATCGGCATATCGCTGGAACAGGCGATCTGGGATGCCCGCCGCGAAGACTGGCGAAACCTCCAGCGCGGCGAAGTCCGCAAAATGTCGAACACGGTCTATGACGCATTCCGTCAACAGGTCGAGGGCTTCGACGCAAACAGCGAAAAAGCCGAGATCATCTCCTGGCTCGAAAACAAGGGATGCACCGAGGGCATGGCGGCGGCGGCTTACGAGGCATGGGGAAAGGATACCGCCGGGATCGTCAACGCCGACTGCTACCGCCTCGCCGACCTCTCCGGCTACTCGTTCAAAAGCGTGGACGAACACGTCCGCCGGAACTTCGACATCGCCGACGATGATCCGCGCCGGATCAAGAGCGCGGTCATTTATGCGATGCAGCAGGAGACGCAGGACGGCTCGACAGCGGTGAACTGCTGGCGACACTTTGCCGCATGCCAGAAGCTGCTGCCGAACATCGGCGACGACCTGATCGTGCAGTTCGTGCGCGAGATGAAAAGCGACGGCAACGTCTACGTCTTCGCCCGCCAGAACATGATGGCGCTGAAAAAAGACTACCTGAACGAAATGGTCGTCGCCAGCTACGTCGAACTCGCCACCGCATGCGGAGCGGATCCGGAAATCACGATTCCCGACGACGAAACGCTCGCCGCCGGAGAATCATTCACTCCGGACGAATCGCAGCTCGAAGCCGTCCGCTTCGCCATCTCGCACAAATTCGCCATCATCAACGGTGGCGCGGGCGTTGGAAAGACTACGGTGATCCGCATGATCGTGCGCGGCATCAAGGCGGCATACCCGAAACTGCACGTCAAGCTCTGCGCCCCGACCGGCAAGGCGGCGGCGCGGCTCAAGGAAGCCTCCGGCTTCGAGGCGACGACGATCCACGTGATGCTCGGCGCGATGGGGAACGACATCTTCACGGCAGGGCCGCTCGATAAAATCGCGGTGATCGTCGACGAGAGCAGCATGGTCGATTCGGCACTCCTCGCGGAGATACTGAAGCGAGATCCGGCGAAGGTCGTGCTGGTCGGCGATCAGGCGCAGCTCACGCCCGTCGGACATGGTCAGCCGTTCCACGACATCATCAACCTGCACCCGGAATCGATCCGGACGCTGACGAAGTGCTACCGCAACACCGAGGCTGTCTTTCAGGCGGCGACGCAGATCCGAAACGGCAATCTCCCGGTGCGGCATGCCAAGAGCGACGGAGAAGAATGGACGATCGTGGCGGCTCCGCATCCGGAGGAGGCGCAGGAGATCATCTGCGCTTGGGCGCGGGACGGACTCCTCGACTTCGCCACCGACATCGTCCTCTGCCCGAAAAACGGCATCCGAGGCGACGACGAGAGATTCCAAGACGCGACGGTCAACGCCTTCAACGAAGATCTGCTGGAGATCGACCGCCAGAAGCGCGGAACTCTCGACACCGGCAAATTCGTGCCGGGTGATCGCGTAATCAACACGGTCAACAATGCGGAGGAGCATGTCTGGAACGGAACTACCGGAACCGTTCACGCGGTCGACGACGACGGCGGCATCTTCGTGAAGCTCGACGTGCCTTACAAAGACGAGATCACCGGCGAAGAAAAGGACACGGTGCTCTTCAACCGCGACATGGCGAAAGCGCTGCGCTACGCTTACGCGCTGACCGTCCACAAGTCGCAGGGCAGCCAGTACCGCAAGGTCGTGATGGCGATCCTCGCGCGAGATAAGTTCCAGCTCGACCGAAGCCTGATCTACACCGGCGTCACCCGCACCCGCGTCGAGTGCGTGATCGTCGGCGACTACTCTGCCTTCGCCAGCGGCATCACCGCCACCAGAAAAAAGGACACGTGCCTCCAGTGCTTCGCAGTGGAGGATATCTTCAACCAGAAAGGAATAGAAAATGGATGAGAAGTGCAGTTATTGCAGCGATCCCGCGAACGCCGTGACCATCTTCCGGAAAACCGCCGGAGAGCATCACAAAGTTCAGGCGATCATGGACGCGTCCCCGGAAGAAGCCAGCGTGACCTTCGTGGTCACTCGCCTCCCCGGAACCCGCACCGGGAGAGTGCGTCAGCATTTCGTCGGCTTCAACATCAACTACTGCCCGATGTGCGGACGGAAGCTCCGCCGGGAAGATACCATCATCAAGTGAAAGGAGTACATGTGATGGAAGACACCAACCTCGCCAAGAAATCGAAAGCCGAGCTGATCGCAATGGTGGAAGACCTGACCACCCGGCTCGACGGCAACAAGACGATCGTCGTCAACCTGCAAGCCGAGAACGACGAACTCAAGAAGAAGCTCGCGGCGGCAGAAAATCCCGACAAGACACTCAAGGCGGCGGAAGCTACCGTCATCACCGACAGCACGAAAGCGTTGACCGCCGAGGTCGCGGCGGAGCGGAAATCCAACGTGGCGCTGCGCGAGATCATCGAGCTGTCGTGTCAGGATCATTGCCCGCACCACCGGAACGAGGGCGCATGCCACAACTGCGAAATTCGGAAGCGCCTGAACGCCATCGACGGCGCACGAAAGGAGTGACGGTCATGGCAACGAAGAAGACCACCACACCGTCGAAGCTCGACGTCGCCATCGAATACCTGAAAAAGATCGCCAACACGACCTACGTCGGCTCGCCGGACTCGGAAGTCGTGAAGCGTCTCCGCTCTTTCGCTCGGCAGGGGCTGGAAGCGGTCGATAATACCGCAGAGGAGAAATAACAAATGCCCGATGACGAGAGCGCCTACGTCCGCCCGTGCTACGGCAGGATAACGGATCGCGCAGAGTGCCAAAGCTGCGCCATCCGGCAGTTCTGCCACGACTTCGCGGAGACGGAACGCGCCCTCGCCATCGGAAAATCTCGCATCGTCGGAGTGCCGGAATGGATCCCGGCGACGGCGCACCATGCCGAGCGCCCGAAAGCGAAGCCGAAATACACCGACGAAGATCTCCTGCGCGTGATCCGCTTCTTCCTCACCCTCTCGGTCGAGGAGATTAGGATCATCCAGCTGCGGATCGGATCGCCAGAGATCACCAATGAGCAGATCGCCAAGAAGCTCAAGATCGACCGCAAGAAGATCTACGAGTTTTTCAGGCGTGAAACCGAGGCGCTGCCGGAGTTGGCAGCGCTGTTGTACAGACACAAATCGAAAAAGGAATCGACAAAGTGAAAATCCAAATCACCAAAGACGGAGCGCAGACCACCATAGATGTTTCGTCGGAAGAAGTCAACCATCTGATCTCCGGCTTCCTGAACCTCAAGCCGAGCGCAGCGGCGGAGCCGGAACCGAAAGAGAACGTCGTCCGGTTTACCAGCGCAGAGGGGTGCTCGTGGGGTGAACTCAAGAATATCTGCGCCCTCCGCGAAGCGCACTGCCACTTCAAACCCGGAATGATCTTCCGCACCATGTGGAACGACACTCTCGCCGAATTCGTAGTGGTCAAGGTAAAAGAAGACCGGCTGCTGATTCAGGCGACTCACGCGCTGGTCAACATGACTTTCGACGCGAGCGAAAACGAAAAATCCGCCGACGGAGCCGAACTCCCGAACCGCTACCGGAAATACGGATACAACTCATGGAAAGAGTCGGCGATCCGCCAGTACCTGAACAGCTGCGCTGGAGAGGGTGAATGGTGGAAAGCGCAAAATCCGTGGGACGCTCCGCCGGACGAACTCAAGGAAAAGCCCGGTTTCGCGGCTGGATTTGCCGACGACATCCAGTTCCTCCACTGCGTGATCCCCTCCAAAGTGATCACCGCGCAGAATGGCGTCGACGGCAAAGACGTGGACATTACAAACGATATGTTTTTCCTGCCTTCCGTAACGGAACTCTTCGGACGGAGCAACAACGGACACATGGAGGGAGAGCGCTTCGACATCGATCTCGCCAAAGTCCGGCAGGATGAATACTGGTGGTTGCGTTCGCCTTACACCGGCAACGCCCACGCCGTGTACACCGTGTACGCCACCGGAGTGCTCACCTACAACTATGCCCACAACGGCAACGGGTGCGCCCCGGCTTGCTGGATCGGATAATCCACCATCTCACCAATCCCGCCCCGCAAGGGGCGGGGCAATAAAAGGAATCGAAAAATGGCGAGATCAGAAGAAACGGCGACATTCATCGAGAAGACCACGACCGTGCCGCCGGATTGCCACGCCGTGACCGACGGCGAGACGTGGGAGATCCACCCGAAAAAATTGTGTAAAGGCGCGAAGATCATCCGCTGCTCTGTCTGCGGTGAACCGGCGACCAGCATCGATCCTTACTTTCCCTACTTCGCCGAGCTGAATCTGTGCGACCGCTGCCGGGAAAGCAGAGGCAGGAGCGCGAGACGATGAATAAGCCCATTCTCGACGCGTGCTGCGGCTCGCGCATGTTCTGGTTCGATCCGAACAACCCGAACGTCCTGTTCGTGGACAATCGGGAGGTCGACCATGAGGCGATCTGGAAATCCACCAAAGGAAACGCGACGCGATACTGCTCCGTGCATCCGGACGTGGTCGCCGATTTTCGCACCCTCCCGTTTCGCGGTGGCTCGTTCTGGCACGTCGTCTTCGATCCGCCGCACCTGCTCCAAGTTGGCGACACAGCATGGATGGCGAAAAAATACGGAAAATTACCCGCCGACTGGAAAACGTATCTGCACGACGGCTTCGCCGAGTGCTGGCGAGTGTTGCGCCCTTACGGGACGCTGATCTTCAAATGGTGCGAATACGACATCCCGGTCAAAGAGGTGATCGCCGCCATCGGTCGGGAGCCGCTTTATGGACACCGCAGCGGCAAGCAATCGCGGACACACTGGATGGCATTCGTGAAACTTCCAGAGGAGGACGAAAAATGAAAAATTTCCGCTTTATCGACCTGTTTTGCGGCGGAGGCGGCTCCATCACCGGCGAGATCGCCGCGCTCAAAGAAGCAGGGATGCAATACGACGGTCGCGGCTTCAACCACTGGGATCTGGCGATCAAAACGCTTCAAGCCAACCACCCGGAAACCACCCCGGACTTCGATCGCGCCTGTGCCGACATCCGCGAAGTCGCCGGACGACCGCAGAGCGTCTTCGACGATGACCCGACGCGGCTGGATCTGCTCTGGGCGTCACCGAGCTGCACTCATCACTCCAACGCGGCGGGCGGAGTACCGCGAAGCGAGCAGCTGCGCTCGCAGCCGTGGGACGTGCTGCCGTTCCTGACGCTGACCAAGTGCCGGCGGATGTTCGTCGAGAACGTCGAGGAGCTGCTGTCATGGGGGCCGGTGCTCGACCGCGACACGACCTACAAGGGGCGGACGTACCACGCCGGTCAAGCCGATCCGCGACTGGCAGGAAAACTCTTCCAAGACTGGATCAAAGCAATCCGGCATTCCGGCTACGCGGTCGACTGGCAGATCCTGAATGCGGCGGACTACGGCGCGGCTACCAGCCGGCGGCGGCTGATCGTTCAGGCGGTGCGAAAGTCCAGCGGCGAAAAGATCGTATGGCCGGAGCCGACTCACGCCCGCGAACCGGGACTCTTCAATTATAAGCCGTGGCGGAGCGCTGCCGAGATCATCGACTGGTCGATCCCCGGCGAGAGCATCTTCGATCGCCCGAAGCCGCTCTGCGCGAACACGCTCCGGCGCATCGAGGCGGGCATCCGGAAATACTGGGGTGCATGGGCGGAACCGTTCCTGATCGTCCTGCGCGGAACTGGGCGCGACCAGCTGGACTCGACCGCGATCCCGCTCTCCGCGCCGCTGCCGACGATCACGGCGGGCGGCGGGCATCTGGCGCTGGTGACACCGATCTGGCTGGATCAAGCCCACACCAAAAACGACGGCGTTTCCGGCGCGGTCAGCGATCCGCTCAACACCATCTGCTGCTCTCACGGGACACACTCGGTCGTAATGCCGTTCCTGACGCGGTACAACGGCGGCGACGACCGCAATCACGGCGTCGGCGACCCGGTTCCAGTGATAGATTGCTCGAACCGGTACGGAGTGGTGTCGCCGCTCTTCATCCCGCAACAGAGCGCCGGGAGAGTGAAGCCATGCGCCGGAAATCCGCTGCCGACCGTCGCCACCAGCGGAGCAATCGGGGTGACGATGCCGTTCCTGATGTCGTACTACTCGACCGGGACCGTCACCGAAACGGCGAGACCGGTGCCGACGATCACGACCAAAGACCGCTTCGGGCTGGTGCAAGGTCGCATCCTGACGCTCCCGGACGGATCCCGCTACAAGCTGGACATCACGCACCGGATGCTCACGGCGCGAGAACTCGCCGCCGCGACTGGCTTCCCGCCCGGATACATCTTCGTCGGCGGCGACACCGCCGCCAAGAAAATGATCGGCAACGCGGTCTGTCCGGATCTGGCCCGGGCGCTGGTTCTGGCAACGCTGGCGGCATAGGAGCATGGAAAATGAAAATCTATGTTTATGACACGGGGTGGCAGGGAGCCGTGATTTGCGTCGCGGAAAACAAAGAGGAAGCCCTGAAAAAGATGATCGCGGCAGATAAGCTCGACCAAGAATATTTTGACCGCAACCAGCATCGCTTCCAGCTTGACGAACACGACCTTGATGACGTGATCGAAACCGTCGGAGACAACCTGAAATGACCGACCTTGATGAACTGGAGTTGCGCTCGACTCTCGAACAGCGAGAAAGCGTGATCCGTATATTGGAACGCGATTTGCGCGAGTGCGAGCGGAAGCGCCGGAAACTCCACGAAGCACTGACGCGACTTTGCCAAGAGGAGCATTGTTTCCGCTGCGGAATACAGCCGAAGTGCTACCTCTGCACGATCAAAAAAACGCTGGAGGAATGCAAATGAACGACGCGATCATGAAGATCGTCCGGAACGAATACGAGGCGGCGGTGGAAAAACACCCCGAATTTCCGAGCGGTCAAGCCGCCGTCTCGATCATCGCCGAGGAACTCGGAGAACTGGCGCGGGAACTCAACGACGCATGGGCTTGCATTCCCGGAGCGCAGGAACGCGCCGTGATCGAAGCCGCGCATGTCGCCGTGACCGCGATCCGTACAATGGGGATGCTCACGGGAACAGAAAAAGCCATCGTGACAAACGGCAACTACATACGGCAGATGAAAAACGAGGAACTCACTGAATTGATCCGAGTGTACGTGGGGTGCAAAAATTGCCCCGCCAAAGAATACTGTCATTTTTGTGCCGACATCAACCAGTGCAGGAAGCTCATATTCCACTGGCTCCAGCGGGAGGTGAGAAAATGAACCACCTGCAAACCGTGCCACCTCCGATGAGGTTTAATTTTCCGATCGCGCCGACACCCTATCCGTGGAAAGCCGTCCGGCATTACATCGATCCGAGGCGCGACGGCTCTCATCCATACCTGACGCTTAACGGCGCGGACGGTTACGAAATCGCCGCATTCAACGGAAAGCCGACCATGCCTAACGAGGAGCAGAGACGCGCCGAAGTGGACATTGCGCTGTGCGCCGCCGCACCGGAAATGTACGACCTGATCTGCCGGTTTTGCCTCGATTGCGAGATGAGCGGAAAAAGAGAAAAATGCGACTGCGGAAAATGCAAAATCCGGAAACTGATCGAAAAAATACGGATCGAAATCCCGCACGACCTCGCCATGTGCAGAATCATGCAGAATATCGCCGCATCCGCATTTGAAACCATGAAAATGATCGAGGAGAAAGAAAAGTGAACCTACCCGAAATCTCGAAAATCGAAGAAGCGCTCCAAGAATGCGACAAACTGTTGAGCAAGGCGCTCAACCACCCGGTATACCACACTCCGATCCAAGTGGAGCAGAATATCGAAAATGTCGGACTCGGTCACGGAAAACTCACCACGACGATATATACCAATTTCTACGCCACCGAAATCCGCCAATTCAAAGACCAGAAAACCAGACTGTAAAATGGACGCAAACATCGACTACCGGAAATTCCGCATCTTCGACAACGATCTGAACGAATACATCGACACCAGCGACATCGTGATGACGGCGGACGGCGAACTCATGCGAGTCGTCCACGATTTCATCGAGACCGACGACGATGCCTACGCAACATCCTACTTGGAAAAACTGGAGGGGAACTTCACCGTCGAGCTGTCCACCGGATGCCGAGACCGGCAGAACAACCTGATCTACGAGGGCGACATCTATAAAGACCTCGACACGCTGTTCTTCATAAAACGCGAAAACGCATACGGGATCGCTCCGCACCTCCAGCCGTTTCACTTGGACAGCCCGGACATCGAATGGTGCTACGAGGGCGGAATGCCGATCGACACCGCCCATCCGGACTTCGGCGTGGACATCGTCGATAACATCCACCATGTCGCATGGGAAAGGAAGCAGTAAAATGACGAGACCGATACCGCCGCCGTACAGAGTCGTTTACAATCGCGGAATGGCGCGATACGACATTTCCAACGGAGCGACCGGCGAAGTTCTCGCGCATACCTATAACGAACACAACGCGACGATCATCCGCGACGCGCTGAACCTGAAATGGCTGTTGGTTCAAAATTTCAAAGCCAGCATCACCGAAAAAGAAAGGAATTAATAAAAATGCCACTTGAAGACATCGTACCGCCGCCGGAACTGTGCGCGAAGATCCCCGACGGGACATTCGCGGAAAGTTCACTGATCTGGTTCATCTGGGAGCGAAACGGAAAACTCTCCGGATACGTCGTCCCGCGCGAGATGAAAGACCAGTTCGCCAATGCGCTGCCGATGATACTGGCGGCGCTCCATAAGGAGCTTCCCGCGCCGACACTGGAGGAGATCATGCGCGAAATGGCGAAATACCCGCACCGCTTCAACAGCCTCACCTGCGAAGCCGATGGAGAGCGGGACTTCAGCGCCAGCGCCTTCGTGCCGTATCGCGGCAAACCCGGTTCGACGCTGACCGACTACCGGGACGAACGCGGAGCCACCGCCGCACTGAAACTCTATCAGCACCGGAGCGCGGAATGACGAACGACCGGAACACGCGCTCACTGATCATCGCGGCGCTCCACCTCTTGAGAGCCGCCGACGAGATGCTGGCGATCATCAACTCCGAGACCGCCGCCGGTCACGGTCAGGAGGAGACCGCGCAAACGGTCGCCGAGGCGATGACCGGACTGAACTTCGCATGCGACTGCGTCGCCGACCTGATCGAACAGAACCTGACCATAAAACCGAAAGGAGGACTTTCCAAATGATCGGAAAAATCGTCGAAATTGCCATCTACTGCATCATGGCGCTGGCGGCGCTGTGCATACTGGGCGTGATCGCGGTGCTGGTCTCGGAGGCATGGTACGAGATCTCGAACAGGCGGCAACAGAAACGGGAGCGGGAGGGAAAATGAGCGCCAGAAACCGGTTTCACATCGAGCTGCCGCCTGGGATCATCCTCGCGGAGGCGAAATTCGAGCTGTGGGTGAAAAACAGCGAAAAATTCGAGGGGATCACGGTCGAAACCCTCGACGAGGGCGGCGGAGCATACCTGAAATTCACCACCGAAGCCGCCACGCTGGATCCGGAGGAGCTGAACGAACTGACGAAAACACTGATCGACGTGTGCGGTTTCATCGACCGCCAGAAAGGAAAAAAATGATCCGAAAAACCGACACTGTCTACATCTCCGGCCCGATGACCGGTCTGCCCTTCTTCAATTACTTCAGGTTTTACGCTGTGGCGGGATTGATCGCCAAAGAATACGGCTGCGAAGTGCTGAATCCGGCGCGGCATCGTGACGGAATGCCGTACCAGTTTTACATGGACTGCGCCGTCGACGACCTGAAACACGCCACCGCAATCGTGCTGCTCGACGGATGGGAAAAGAGTCGCGGCGCGAACTTCGAGTTGGATACTGCCGCCAAAAACGGCATCCAGCGCATAATCAGCCAAACGGATCTGCTGCTGGACATCGAGCGACGCATGCGATCGAGAAACCCGCAGTTGCCCGCAATGGTCGAACCCAAACGGAAACCGACGATGGACGAGATCGATAAAGCCACGACCGCACTCATGCGCGCCTTCGTCGTGCATCGCTCTACGCGAACCGAAGCGACCGAAACCGAAAGGAAAGCCGAATGATTTTTCACCGCCGCCACCGGATGCCGGGAGTCGGCAACGCCTCGGTCGAATGAGTCCAGCCGTTCCGCGCGTATCTGAATGTTCCGGTGTGCGGCACGGTCTACGTAGTAAGAGCCTACATCCAGCGGCGGCGGTGAATTTTTAACGCAAAACCAACCCTAAAAAAGGAACCATAAAATGAAACACTACAACTTCAGGGAAATCAAGGAACACGGCTCGTGCGTGGACTTCGTCGAGCAGGTGTTGGGCGTGAAAGTGACCGACGGGCGCTGCGTCGCCGTCTGGCGCGGCGGAGAGCGCGATTCGGTCTCCATCGACGCGGAGAAATGGTTCGACCACGCCGCGCAGGAGGGCGGCGGTTTGATCGAACTCGCCGCCCGGACGAAATTCGGCAGCATGGACGGCGCGGCGATCCAGCAAGCGCAGGAACTCCTCGGCGACTGGCTCCACCTCGAAGAAGTGAAGCTCCGGAAAAACACCGCCACCGGCAGGAACCGCCACGACGAGTTGATCGCCGAGGGCTTCGTCGAAAAAGCCCGATACGAGTACCGCGACCTGAACGGAAATCTGATCTACTTCGTCTGCCGCATGGAACACCCGATGAAGAAAAAGGAATTCGTGCAGGGAACGCCGGATCACTGGGGCATCGGCAACGTGACTCCGATCCCGTACAACTGGCAGGAGGTGAACGCCTCCGACTGGTGCGTCGTCGTCGAGGGCGAAAAGGACGTGGAGACGCTGAAGAAGATCGGCGTCCCGGCGACCACCAACTCCGGCGGCGCGAAAAAGTGGCGGAGCGAATTCGCCGAGTACCTGCGCGGCAAAAAGGTGGTCATCCTGCCCGACAACGACGACGTCGGCGCGGAACATGCCGAACTCGTCGCCCGGGATCTTTACGGAATCGCCGCCAGCGTGAAGATCGTCCGCTGCTCCCGGCTGCCAAAAGGCGACGTGACGGACTACTTCGAGCAGGAGGGCGGCACATGGGAAAAGCTCGCCGAGATGATGCGTGAAACGCCCGAATACGAGCCGCACGAACTCTCGCCGGTCGAAGCCGCGAAAGAGGCGAATAAAAAGCCGTTCCGGAACTACGAGATCGAGGAAAAAGAGATCGGCAAGCGGAAAATCACCGAGAAACACCCGCGCCAGATAAACGAGCTGATCCGCGACCTCCACATCCGGCTGCTCGGCGCTCCGTACCGCGTCGGAGAGGAACTCTTCGACCGCGACCGCGACACCGGCGAAATCAGCTACATCTACGACACCGCCGACCTCTTCAGCTGGATCGCCCGGAAGACGAACACGCTCGTCGACTGGTCGAAGATCGACGGCGGCGTGACGAAGCAGGAATTCTTCTCCGCGCTGAAGCGGAGCGCGACCGCCTACTCCGCGATCTCGTTCGTGCCGGACTACCCCGTCCGCGAAGACGTGTACTACTCGCACCCCGACATCCCGGAGCCGAGCGAAGACCATAAGATCTTCTGGCGCTTCGTGGACTTCTTCAACCCCGTGGACGACATCAACCGAAGCCTCCTGACCGCCTTCGTCATGGCTCCGATCTTCTACAAGCCGATGGTCGCCCGTCCGCTATGGATCATCGACAGCCCGGACGGTCAGGGCAGCGGAAAAAGCATGATTCCGGAAATGGTCGCCTTCCTCTACGGCGAAAACCTCTACGAGGGAAAGCCGATCGACGTGAGCCTCTACGACCTTGAGCGGAACTATCAGGAGATCGTCAAGCGGATCATCTCCACGAAAGGACGGAACGCGCGGATCCTGCGCCTCGACAACGTGACCGGCGTCCTGCGCTCGTCGAACCTCGCCACGCTGGTCACCGCCGGCAGCATCTCCGGAAGACCTTCCTATGGACGCGGCGAAGAAAGCCGCCCGAACAACCTGACCTACGTCGTCACCGTGAACGGCGCGACGGTGGATACCGACATCGCCAGCCGCGCGTACTACATCATGGTCGCCAAGCCGAAGATGAACCCGCGCTGGACGAGCGACGTGATCTCCTACATCCAGCGGAACCGGATGCAGATCTTCGCCGACATCATCGACATCATCGAGACTCATCAGGGCTACGACATCCCGCCCGCCACACGGATGCCGCAGTTCGAGACGGCAATCCTTCAAGCGGCATGCGGCTCACCGGAGCAGTACCAGCGCGTGGTCGCCTTCCTCACCGACAAGAAAGAGGAAACGAACACCGACGAGGAACTCGCCCGCCGGATCGAGGAAGAAATCATGCAGCGCATCGTCGACACGAAGCCGATCATGGGGATGCCGATCATGGATCCGACGAAAGAGCGGATCTTCATCCGGAGCTACGTGCTGGAGTGCTGGTTCAAGAACGAGACGTGGATCAGTAAGCACCCGGCGGAGATCATCCGGAACATGGCGAAAACGAAGATGCTGCCGCAGGTCGATCCCGCCACGACGCGCTGGCCGCACCACGCCGGAAAAGAACTGAAGCGGCGCTCCGGCATCATGTGGAACTACCGCGCAGAGGGCGACCAAACCCGCGTCATCGGTCTGGAAAAAGAAAAAACCGCCATCGAAATCGTCAAGGACTGACTGGACATGAAAAACTCGAAAAACACGTCGAAAAAAGCGCTCCACCCCGGCATCGGGGCGGCGCGGCAGGTGCTCCACCCGCTCCGGGGCGGAGCCGCTAAAAACAAGCGCAACAAAAAAGCCGCTCCACGTTGCACCAGTGGAGCGCGGATAACTTTTATCCTTGAAGCAAAAAAAGCGCACCACCCGCGCCCACCCCGAAAAAGCGCCAGCATGGAGCGTTTTTCCGCCTCAAGCGCCAAATGCTCCACATGCTCCATACCTATAAAAAATAATAAATACATACACATACACATATATATAGGGGGCTATATAAGGAAAGGGGTGGATCACCGTGGAGCAAAAAAGCGCGGAGGCATGAGATGACCGCGCCGGATTTGCAGCAAATCGGGCGCGAAATGTCCGCCGCCAGAACCGCCGTGCCTCTCCAGAGCCGCCCAAAATTCGACATCGAGTCGCGGGACTTTTTCAACGCCATCGGACACGCGATCGCCGATGGCGACACCGCCCGCGCCTCCGCGTTGCTCACCCAGTGGAGCCGCCGCCGCGAAGTGCTGACCACCGCACCGGAATGCGCCGCCGCGCCGCCGTGCCTCGTCCGGAGAAAAGGCGAGAACATCACCGACTACATCAACCGCTGCATTGACGCGAAAGGGAAATGACTATGCCGAACTCGACCACCGCCGCGCATCCGTCCGGCGAACTCTCGGTCACCTTCACCGAGGAAAACCACGCCTACGTCGACGACTACGGGATCGACTACGTCTCCGCGACGACGCTGATCCACGAAGCCTTCCCGGTCTTCGACGGAGTCGCCGCCGCCGAGAAGAAGTCCGCCCGCACCGGAGTCCCCGCGCAGGAGTACCTCCGCGAGTGGCAGATGATCGGAGCCACCGCATCCGAGAACGGAACGCGCACTCACGAAAACTGCGAACGCCAGATCCTCGGACGCTTCGCCGACATGCACCAGCCGCAGGACGACGAAGAACGGCTCCGCTTCCGCGCCGCATGGTACGTCGTCGAAGACCTGAAGACGAAGTACCGCCGGATCGAGCCGGAGAAGCTGGTGTTCTCGCCACGCTTCCGCGTCGCCGGCAGCATCGACCTCTTCTGTCAAATCGACGAGACGACCTTCGACCTCGGCGACTGGAAGTTCGTCAAGGCGATCAACTACCGCGCATACGGGAACCGCACCGGAATTCACCCCGCAACGGTCGGACTGCCGGACTGCAACTTCTACCACTACGCGCTCCAGCTGAACATCTACAAGATGATCCTCAAGATCGAGGGCTACATCCCGCCGCAAGCCACCGTCCGCCACTTTCTGAAACGGTACAACCGCGAGACGCATGCCTTCGAGCACATCGACCTGCCGGATCTCTCGCTTCAGGCGATGATGCTACTGGCGTGGAACGTGACCAATGACGGACTCGAACGCATACCGTTTTGACGAAGGAACAACATGAAGATCGGTACAAATTGCTCCTATTGTGAGAACCGCGCACCCGCGCGGGATAACCTCGCAACTGGAGATCTGGATGGACTTCATCAGCAGACATATCACATACGCAAAGCAATGCGCGAACTGTCGCGCAATCGAAATCGCAGAGATCACCGGACGCTATGCCGACACCGAGGACTTCAAACAAGAAATCCTCATGTGGCTGGTGCGCCGCGCCCACTCCTACAACTCGCAACGTGGAAAGCCGACCACGTTTATTTCGATGACCGCCGCCACCGCAAAGAAGCGCATCCTGCGCCGACTGCGCCGCGCAAAGAACAGGATCATCGCCGATGCCATACCATTGCCATAGCCACAAATCGCCGCGCACCGACGTGGAATACTTCGAGCCGCAAATCGAGTCGAGGCATGACGCGCAGGATATCACTGACTTCATCCGCCGACTCCGCGAACCACAAAGGTCGATCTGTCAAGCCGTCGTGCTGGACGGCGAGAACATCGGACAGGTGGCCGCAGCGCACCACATCTCCCGGCAGCGCGTCGGAAAGATCCTGCGATCATCGCTGCGACCGCTCGCTGAAGACCTTGACATCGTTCCTCGTCGACGGAGGTGACCGACCTCGACGATGGTTGGGCGTCGACCGGGGCGACGAGGGCGACGAGGGCGTAGGTACTACCGAAGACCGTCTCGCGGCTCGACCCCGCGGGAAGGAGTCGTTTTTTTGCAGAGACTTTCTTTTTGAGGGCGGAAAAATTTCAACATGGAGAAAAACGGAAAATGAGTGAAGCAAAAATCCAGAACATGATCATCAAGTGGATTGATCCGGCAGAGCTGACACCTTACGAGAACAACCCGCGCATCAACGATCAGGCGATCGATGCGGTCTGGGCGAGCATTTCGGAATTCGGCTGGCAGCAGCCGCTGGTGGCGGACAAAAACAAAGTGATCGTCGTCGGACACACCCGCTGGAAAGCGGCGATCAAATTCCAGTGCGCGAAAGTGCCGGTCGTATTCGCCACCAACCTGACGGAAACACAAATCAAGGCATACCGGATCGCGGACAATCGGACGGGCGAACTCTCGGAGTGGGACTTCACGCTTCTGCCGATCGAACTTGACGACCTGAAGAAGATGGACTTCAAAATGGATGACTTCGGATTTTCCGACGCGGAATTTGAAGCGCTCCTGAAAGAGAAAGATCCGGTCACCGAGGGACGGACGGATCCGGACAACGTGCCGGAGACCGATGTCGAAAACACAAACAGCCAGCGCGGAGTGGTGTATAGGCTCGGAGACCACCGCCTGATCTGCGGCGATGCCACCAGCGTCGAAGACATCCGCGCCCTGATGGATCGAGACCACGCCGACCTCTGGCTCACCGATCCGCCGTACAACGTTGCGGTGGAAAACTCTGCCGGGATGAAGATCATGAACGACAACATGGCGGCGGACGAATTCGAGAAGTTCCTAAAGAAGTCGTTTTGCGCGGCGGTGACCGCCATGAAGCCGGGAGCGGCATTTTACATTTTCCACTCGGACAATTACGGACTCACGTTCCGTCAGGCGGTCGGCTTTGCCGGACTGACGCTGCGCCAGAACCTGATCTGGGCGAAGAACGGTTTCACACTCGGACGGCAGGATTACCAATGGGCGCACGAAGCCTGTCTCTACGGCTGGAAAGGCGGCGCGGCGCACAACTGGTACAACAACCGGAGCCAGCGGACGATTATCGACATCGACGGACAGCCGTTCGTCCGGCGCGAAGACGGGAAATACCAACTGAAAGTTGGTAACCGCTTTTTCGTGATCGAGCCGGACGCGGTCTGCGTCGAGGAAAACACAACGGTCATCGCCCAGAATAAGCCGACGAAGTGCGACCTCCACCCGACAATGAAGCCGGTCGAGATGTTGATCCGCCTGATCAAAAACTCCACGCAGCGCGGCGACATCATCTTCGACGACTTCGGCGGCAGTGGCAGCACGATCATCGCGGCGGAGCAGACCGGCAGGAAAGCCCGCCTGATGGAACTGGACGAGCACTATGCCGACGTGATCCGGAAGCGTTGGGCGGAATTCAAATACGGAGAGGGATGCGACTGGCAAACGCTCACCCCGGCGGAGGGCGCATTGTCATGACCGCACTTTTCACATGGACGACCACCGCGCTGTGCCTTTTGGGGACGGTGCTTAACGTGAAGAAACGAACGGAATGCTTCTACCTCTGGACGGTTGGCAACGTCGCATGGATGGCATTTGACATCCGCAGCGGACTCTACAGCCGCGCGACGCTCGACCTCGTGCAGCTGGCGCTGGCGATCTGGGGCATCGTCGAATGGCGAAAGCGGACGGCGGAGGCAAAGTGATGCCGAACGAGGAATTCCAGTTCGAGTTTACCGAAGCGGAACTCTGCGGACAGGTCGAGGACGTGGAGCAGGTGCTGGAGGCGAAGATGATCAAGATCCGCTCCAAGCATCTGTTCCACCGCCTGAACAGCGAGCGGATGATCGAAGACATCCTGCCGCTCTCCGTTGAGCCGGGAGATTGCTACCACGTGATCTCCGGCGGCGACGTGGACAGTTTCAGCTACCTGATGTGGATCCTGCGGATGCAAAAGGTCAAGAAACTCCTCTGCTCGACGTGGTGCATCGCAAAGGTCGACATTCAGGAATACCACCGACAGATCACGCTCGGCAGGATCGGACACCTGGACTTTTACGTTGGCGAGATACTCCCCGGCAGCTTCCCGGACGAATATCACGAACTCGGCGAAGTTTGCCGGGAATCAGGCGGCAGAATCGCGGTCTTCCGCAACCACAGCAAGGTCATGGCGGGCTACGGCGAGAAATTCGATTTCGCCATCGAGTCCAGCGCCAACATCAACACTAACCCGCGCACGGAAAACACCGTCGTGACGATTGACAGCGGCATCGCCAAATTTTACTTCGATTTTTACGACGCGGTGATTTCGTTCGACAAGGAATGGCGATGAACAAGTACAACATCGAGGCGCTGAAGATCGAAGACCTCGTGCAGTTTCTGAAAAGCGTCGGCAGCACCGCCGCCACGCGCGAGATCATCGAGACAGATATTGCCGCCGGCTGCCCCGTGAACGCGGACGGCACGATCAGCCTTCCAAAGTACGCGGCGTGGCTCGTGCGGAACCAGAGGTGAGCGATGGCGAAAGAAAAAGGGATCAACGTCAACAAGCTCTCGCTTTCCGAACTGGAACGGCTGCTCAACTTCGCCGCACCGGACGAGCCGCCCGTCAGCGGCAAGATGCTGCGGAACCATTTTCAGCGGGCGAGCTACCGGATTTGCGGCGACGCGGAGCGCAAAAAGGTCAGCCTCCTCAAATATACGGCGTGGCTGATCGACGAACGAGCCGCAGCCATCGAGCGGGCGAAAAATCCGGAAGCGCAGCCGCGCTCTTACGAGGAGATCAAAGAGGCGGCGCGGGAACGGAGCGCCGCCGCCAGCCAAAGCGGACGCGACATCGCGCCGCTGCCGAAAGTCGTCGATCCGGAGCGCCGCGCCCGGGCCGCCGAAAGCCTTGAGGAGTTTTGCCGCACCTATTTCCCAGAGACGTTCTACCTTGAATGGTCGCCGGATCACCACAAAGTGATCGCCAAGATCGAGACTGCCGTGCGTCAGGGTGGACTTTTCGCGGTGGCGATGCCTCGTGGAGAGGGCAAGACAACGATCTGCGAGCGGGCGGCGATCTGGGCGCTGATCTACGGCTACCGGAAATTCGTCCTCATCATCGGCGCGAGCGAGAGCGCCGCGCAGGAACTCGCCGACACAATCAAAAGCGAACTGGAGCAGAACGACCTCCTCTTCGACGACTTCCCGGAGGTCTGTTATCCCATCAGAAAGTTGGAGGGGATCAACAACCGCGCGTCGGGGCAGCTTTTGAACGGGCAGCGGACACACATCTGCTGGAGCGTCTCCGAGATCGTCCTGCCGACGGTCGAGGGATCGCCAGCCAGCGGCGCGATCATTCAAGCTGTCGGTATTACCGGTCGAGTGCGCGGCATGAAACGCAAAGCGAACGGCAAAGACATCCGCCCGGAGATGGTGATCGTCGACGATCCGCAAACCCGCGAATCCGCCGAAAGTCCGGAGCAGTGCAAAAAGCGCCTCCGGACGATCAAGGGCGACATCCTCGGTCTCGCCGGCCCGGGAAAGAAGATCTCTGGCGTGATGCCCTGCACGGTGATCCACCCGGACGACGTTGCCGACCAAGTGCTGAACCGCGACAAGAATCCGGAGTGGAACGGCGAACGACTGCCGCTGCTGCGATCATTTCCGAAAAACATGGATCTGTGGCATCGCTACCACGAGATCAGCGTCGACTCGTACCGCAAATACGACGACAACCGTGACGCGACGGAATTCTACCGCGACCATCAAGCCGAGATGGACGAGGGCGCGGAGTCGAGCTGGCCGGAGCGCTTCGAGCCGGACGAACTCTCCGGCATCCAGTACGCGATGAACCTCTATTTCAAGGGGCGCGACGAGTTTTTCGCCGAGTACCAGAACGATCCCGTCCCGGCGGAGGACGACACCATCGATCGCATCACCGTCGATCAGGTGCTGGAACACCTGAATCACCGCAAACGCGCAACGCTGCCGATCCAAGCGAATACGCTGGTCATGTACATCGACGTGCAGAAAGACCTCCTCTACTTCGTCGTCTGCGCCTTCGCCGACGACTTCACGTGTTGGGTGATCGACTACGGAGCATACCCAGACCAGAAGCGGCGGCACTTCACGCTCTCCGACGCGCACCCGACCTACGGCGAGATGTTTCCCGGCGCGGGGCTGGAGGGCGCGATCTACAACGCGCTCCATGCGCTGACCGACGACTATCTCGTCCGGGATTTTCTCCGCGATGACGGCACAGAGATGCGGATCCAGCGCTGCATCATCGACTCCGGATGGGGGCGATCGACCGACAGCGTCTACCGCGCCGCGCGGGAAAGCCTTCACGCTTCGATCATACTGCCATCGAAAGGCGTCGGCATCACCGCCGCCCAGAAGCCGATCACCGAGTACCGCAAAAATACCGGCGACAAGATCGGTTTCAACTGGTGGATCCCGTCGGCGAGACGCAAGCGGTCGGCGCGGCTGCTGGAGTACGATACCAACTTTTGGAAATCGTTTTTTCGAGAGCGCCTCTGCACTGCGATGGGTGATCCCGGCAGTTTTTCGCTATGGGGCAGCGACGAGGAGACGCACCGCATGATCGCGGAGCATCTGTCCAGCGAAACCAGCACTCCGACCGCCGGACGCGGGCGAAAGGTGGACATCTGGAAGCTCACGCCCGGACGGGAAAATCACCTGCTCGACGGCGTGGTCGGGTGCATGGTCGGCGCGTCTTTGGCGGGATGCGTATTGGTAAAGAGGCACACGGAGCGTCCGGCGGGAGCGGCGACGAGACCGCGACCGGCGGTGACTCACACTCATCAACGAGTGCATCGGCTCGGACGTGTACACGAGCTGAATCAGTGAGGAGTCACTTCGTCGCCGGAGGCTCGCCGGAGGCTCGCCGGAGGCTCGCCGGAGGCTCGCCGGAGGCTCGCCGGAGGCTCGCCGGAGGCTCGCCGGAGGCTCGCCGGAGGCTCGCCGGAGGCTCGCCGGAGGCTCGCCGGAGGCGTCCGTCGGCTTTGCCGCGACTTTGATGCCGCAGATATAAGCCGCGCCCGCCGCCAGATCTGGACGGACATTGGTGAAGTCGAGCATCACCACCACCCCGTCGGGATGCCGGATCAGCAGCTTTTCGCCATCGATTTTCATTTCGATATTTTTCATTTTCGACACCAGAAAACAAAACCCGCGAAAACGGTTTCAGCGTTTCGCGGGATGTTTTTTCGGCTTTTTAGGCACGGAGGTGGTCTTTGATTCGCGTACATACGCGTGATCTCCGCCACCGGTGATCTTTGAAGCGTCCGGTGGCGGATCGGGCGGTCGGTCTACGCTTCGAGGTCGACCGCCCTTTTCCCGTCTTTTTTTCAGATTCTCCCGATTGGCAGCAAGCCGCTCCTCCGACAGCTGGCGCTTGAGTTTACGACCACACAACGGACACCGCTCGTAATTTTTCAAATTGATGCGGGAAAGATCGACTTCCGGCTCCTGCACCGGCGGAATCAGCGATTTTTTGATCATGTTTTTTCTCCTGCCAAAATGATTTTGCCGTTAAAATAACTCCAATAATGGAGTTTTACAACACAAAAACGAAAAAAAATCGAAATTTTTTGAAATTTTCGCGGACATTGCCGACGGTCGCGGGATAAAAACTTAAAAAACGATCAGGAGACGGAACGCATCATGTCAACGCCAACGCCGGAAGATATCGCCAGAAAAGCGCTCGAACCCGCCGAATACGAAAACGACGGCGAGCGGATCAAGCAGCGCCCCGCCGCAGACAGCATCGCGCTGTTAAAGTTCGCGGCGAAACAAAAGCTCTCGCCTCGCAAGGCATTCCGCGCACTGGGAGTCGTGAGACTTTCCACACCGGGAGATTTTGAATGAGCAAGAAAATCAGAGTCCATCTGCCCGGAGCGCGGGCGAAGTTCGATGCCGCCAGCACGTCGCCAGAGGCGCTGCGCCATTGGCGCGGGGCGGACAACCTCTCCGCCGACGCGGAACTGTTGCCGGAGATCCGCCGCACGGTCGTCGGTCGGAGCCGCTTCGAGGTGGCGAACAACGGCTTCCTCGGCGGCATCCTGCAAACGCTCGCCGATGACACGATCGGCACCGGGCCGCGCCTCCAGCTTTACTTTGACGATCCCGAATACGACCTCGACCGCGACGACGACGCGGAGCGGGCGAAGCTCCAGCGGCGCGAGATCCGCTTCAAGAAATACACGCGCCAGATCAAGCTCGCGTCGAAACTCCGCCTTGCTCGTCTCGCAAAAGCGCGTGATGGCGAAGTGTTTTTTCAGAAGATCGTCAACCCGAAGATTCGCGGCGTGAACAAGATCGACCTCGTGCTTTACGAAACCGAGCAGGTCGGCAGCGAAACCGCCAAAGATGTCGAGGAGTATTGGAAAAGCGGCGTCCCGAAAGAGGTGGACGGCATCCTGTACGACCGCAACGGCAATCCGTCGCAGTACCGCTTCTGGCGCGTCCACCCCGGCGCGATCAATGGAGTTGGAAGCCTGACCGACTTCTACCTCGTCCCAGCGGACGCGGTGATCCACTACGCGCACATTTCGCGCCCCGGACAGCATCGCGGCTTCCCGGAGATCGCCGGCGGCTTGACGGTCTTCAATGATCTGCGCCGGTACGCCAACGCGGTCGTCTCCGCTGCGGAGACTGCCGCCGTGATCTCACTGATCCTCGAAACGGATACGATCCCGGAAGCGGACGAATACGACCTCGAAGATGAAATCAACGAAGACGGCAAGCGCGTCCGGCAGATCCGCTTCACCGATGTCGTACCGATCGCCAAGAATGCGGGCGTCGCTCTCGCCGAGGGATGGAAAGCTCACCAGCTCAAAGCCGAGCAGCCGACCAGCACTTACACCGCCTTCGTCGATGCGAAATTGAACGAGGCGGCGCGGGCGCTCTCGATGCCGTTCAACGTCGCAAAGGGGAATTCCAGCGGCTACAACTACGCCTCCGGTCGACTGGATCATCAGGTCTACCACCGGAAGATCGCCATCGAGCGCCGCGAGATCGAGGAAACGATCCTCGACGACCTCTTCGACACGTGGGAGCAGATCGACCGTGTGTGTTTCCCGGAGGATTACGACTTCGACTTCAGCACCGACCACACGTGGATGTGGGACGGCTTCTCGCATGTCGATCCGGCGAAAGAGTCGAGCGCTCAAGCGTCGCGGCTGGCGAGCGGCACGACCACGCTTCAGGAAGAATGCGCCGCCAACGGCAAAGACTACGAGGTCGTGCTGCGACAGCTCGGACACGAAGCGAAACTCAAAAAGAGATACGGCATCGCGGCGGAATCGTCCGCCGCGCCAACACAGGAGAACACAAATGAAGAAGAAGAATAAGATCGCCGCCGCAGCGCCGGACGACAAGCGGATGCTACTCGTGACCGCAGCCGCCGAACTCGGCAACGACCTGACGCGCGTCGAGGGCGTCGCCTATTCGGGCGGCACGTTCAGCCAATGGTGGAGCGATGTTCCGTGCGTGACCAATCTCGCGGGCATGGAGATCGCCGCGCAGATTCCGCTGATGTACAATCATGTCAACGATCCCGAATATCGTCTCGGCGAGCTGAACGTGACGAAGACCGAAAACGCTCTCGTCGTTTCGGGCGGGATCGATCCCGAATCCGAAAAGGGCGCGGCGATCATCGCCGCCGGGAAAAAGTGCCAGTGGCAGCTCTCGCACGGGGCGGAGATCATCGAAATGAATTTTCTGTCACCGGAGGAAAAGCGCACCGTGAACGGGCGCGAGTACACCGGGCCGCTTCGCGTGATCGACAAGTCGATCCTGCGCGAAGTTTCGGTCGTCGCCATCGGAGCCGATGCGGATACCAGTCTGCGGATCGCGGCTGGATTTGGTAAACACGCAACCACCCAAAAAACGTCTCAAGGAGGACAAATGAACAAGAAACTGCGTGAATTCATTGTGGCGAAGTTCAACCTCGCCGAAACCCTCGACGATGCCGCGATTCTGGCGCACCTCGAATCGGTCGGAACCACCGTCGAAGCGATGCAGACCGAAATGGATGCGAAGAACGCGCCCGCGCCCGCCACCAAGCCCGCCGCGTCCGTCTCCGCGTCCGCCCCGGCTCCGGCTCCCGCCGCTCCCGCTGCGCCCGCCGCGCCGGACATGAAAGCCGCTGTCGAAGCCGCGATGAAAGCCGAGCGCGACCGCGTGACCGGCATCCGCGCCGCGCTCAAGGATTGCCCGACGATGGTCGACAAGGCGATCTCGTGCGGCTGGTCGGTCGATTACTGCAAGGATCTCGCCGCGAACGTCAAGACCGCGATGGCGGGACTCCAGCAGGGAGGCGGCAACATCATCGTCAAGACCAAGCCGGAGACCACCGCCGCCGTGCTGGAAGCCGCGCTCGAATTCCGCGCCGGCATCAGCGACGACGTCATCCTCGCCGCGCACGGTCAGCAGGTCATCGAACAGGCGGACAAGATGCGCGGTCTTTCCCTCAAGGAAGCGCTCGTCGCCGCTTGCGGTCTCAAGGGCATCAACGTCGGCATCACGCTCGACCACGATGTGATTCAGGCGGGCTTCTCGACCACCGATCTGCCGCAGATCCTGTCGAACGTCGCGCACAAGGCGATGCTCAAGGAGTTCAGCGCTTATCCGGTGATCGCCACCAAGCTCTGCGCCGAGGGCGACCTCGCCGACTACAAGGAAGCGCTGCGCGTCCGCATGACGGACATCGGCGACCTCGAAGCGGTTCCGGTCGGCGGCGAAGTTCCGGACAGCACCCTCGGCGAAGAGTCCGCCACCAACAAGGCGGAGCGCTACGCGAAGTCCTTCTGGCTCGACGAAGCGCTGATCATCAACGACGACCTCGGCATGTTCCTGAAGATCCCGCGTCTCTTCGGTTCGCGCGGTGCGCGTCTGATCGACAAGGTCTTCTTCAAGCGGCTGCTGGCGAACCCCGTGCAGGACGACGGCTCCGCGCTGTTCAGCGCCGCGCACAAGAACTTCCTCAACGGCAGTTCCTACGCGCTCTCGATCTCCGCGCTGAAAGCCATGCGGACGCTCTTCCTGAATCAGGTCGACTCCGACGGCGATCCGATCTCCATCGCGCCGAAGTTCTTGCTGGTTCCGTCGAGCCTCGAAGCCGCCGCGCAGGAGCTGGTGCAGTCCGCGCTGCTCATCACCGGCAGCGGAGCCGCGCAGGGCGCGACCAATATCATCTCCAAGTGGGGACTCGAAGTCGTCTCGTCGCCCTACCTCGAAAACGCCAAGTACACGGGCAACTCCAGCACCGGCTGGTATCTGTTCGCGGATCCGGCGCAGGTCGACACCTTCGAGATCGGCTACCTCAAGGGGCGTCGCGTCCCGACCGTCGAACGCGGTCAGTTCGACCTGAACCACTTCGGGATCGGCTACCGTGTCCGCTTCGACTTCGGCATCCGCGAGCAGGATCATCGCGGCATCACCTTCGCGCCGGGGGTGACGACCGGATCCAGCGCCAGCTCCAGTTCGAGCGGTTCGAGCAACTGATGATGCAACCGTCCGGGGCGGCATAAGTCGCCCCGGCATTTGAAACTCAAAAGCGAAAGGATTTGAAAGATGAAAGCAATCCGTAAGGGCTGCGGCAAGCAGTTCACCGTCATCGCCGGTTCCGACATCGCGGCGGGCGATGTGGTCGTCGCCGGAGGTCTTCACGGCGTGGCTCCCTATGCGATCAAGCAGGGCGAGACCGGCATCGTGGAGCGCGAGGGCAGCTTCGAGGTCGACTTCGACGGAGCCGCCAACGTGAGTCAGGGCGCACAGGCGTATTGGAACGCCACCACC
>Ga0310690_10000912_pt1 | contig 57407 bp, 88 predicted proteins | sample AusTroGonzalo_MG_2_FD_207661 | JGI IMG/M metagenome (GOLD analysis project Ga0310690, IMG submission 207661) | Bovine rumen microbial communities from tropical cattle in Woodstock, Queensland, Australia - Gonzalo_04 (v2) (version 2) | ecosystem: Host-associated > Mammals > Digestive system >... | reverse complement strand
TATGAGAGATAAATATAGTGATCATTTAAAATGGAATACTTCAAAACCATCTAAATTTAGATTCAACAATGTAGATAGATTTCTTTGTTTTATATCATTCGGAAGATTATACTATAATGAAAGTTATACTTTAGATGAATTTAAAAAAGAACTTGAAGATTTTGCTAAAGGAACATTCCTTAAAGAAGATGAAGAAACCAACAGTAAATGTGATGAATCTTTATATGACTATGCTGATGAACCACAGGATGGCAATGAAACAGGCGATCCACAGGGAATGAGATTTAGCAATATAAAAGAATTAGCAGATGCTTTAGCTGAATATGTTAAATCTGAAAAAGAACTGGATTGGAATTATAACTCCTTACATATTCGTGATGAAAAATCTAATGAAGAAGTAGAAGTTAAAAAAGATAATGTTAATGGTGTAGTTGCATATTGGGGCAATGGCCATTTAGTCATTAGTTTTGGCGAAAAATAATTCTTCAATTTAGAAAAATAACAGATATAAAACAGTTAAAAAATAAAACCTCCACAAAGTGGAGGTTTTATAGTATTTACAACTACTAGTTTTTATTTAAAGATTGTTTCAGATTTGAATGAATCACCAATTTCTGTCATTGATGGCTTTTGAGCTTTCAATCCAGGATCATTTACGACTTTTGAAAACACTGAATCATATGAACGATTTTTTCTATAGTACTTCAAAAGCTTCAATGTCATTTCACCGCCAGCTGAAGAACCATATGAGTAGCTTTCATCTGGGCAGCCTGAAAGAACTAAGATCTGTGGCTGGTCAGGATTTCTTGCAGCAGCAAATGTTTCAGCTTCAGTGTCAAACTTGAAGAATGTTGCTGGATCTCTGAACATCGTAGCTGAATGGCAGCAGTCAAAGATCATAACTACACGGCCTTTAGCTTTAGAAACAATCTCCCAGATGTCATCATCTAGCATTGGAAGATCCCATAAGCATAAGAATGAATCATATCCAGATGGTTCAGCATAGAATGAAGCTTCTGGGTCTTGAGTTTTACTTCCACCGTGTCCAGAATAATAGATGATAGCTAAGTCATAGTTGCATACTTCTTTCAATGAAGCTTCAACAGCTTTTTTCATTGCTTTGTTAGACACTAAGACAATCTGCCTTGAAGAATAGTCTTTTAGAAGTTCAGACATTCTTTTAGCATCTACTTCAGAACCAACACATTTTCCAAAAGCTTTACTGTCTTCAACACCAATTATAAGTGATGCAGTTGTTTCTTTGTCATATGTGTAATTTCTAGGAAAAACACTACAGCCTGTAAGGCATAGCATTGATAAGAATAATAGGACTAGTTTTTTCATTTTGTTTATCAGTTATTGTTAATTACTTTCTTCATCGGGTATTTTTTGTGTCAAATCATCAAAATTATATGAAACCATATTGCCGTCCGGTGGTTTAGTTGCATCAACAGATTGGCTTAATATTTTTTCCATTTCAAGGCGATGTTTTTCTTGCAGAAGTTCTAGACGGTGCTTTTGAGTAAGGTTTTCTAGTTCAATCTTCTCATAGAACTTCAATCTTGCTTTATAAAGATCAATATATTCTTTAATAAGAAGATGTTCAGCTTCTATGAAAGCTGCTGCAGACCTTACAAGCTCTGAATCAATGATGTCTGTCTGGACAATGTTCTGATAGATCTGAGTGACAATGACTTTTGATGTCTCAATCAAGCTGTCAATGTTGTTCAGGCCATTTTTGATGTTCTTCAAAGACAAGTCTTTTTCATTGAAGTCAACACTTTTGTCTAAGCATTTCTCTAATTGCTTGTCAATGTTGTTTGCTTCAGCTTTTACTGCTTCATCAATCTTTTCAGCTGTGTCTTTTGCTTTTTCAGTGTCAGTAGACAAATCCTTCATGAAATCATCAATAGTCTCAGAACTGCCAATTCCAAGGATTTCATCAAGTTTCTGCTTTGCAGTTTTATTGTCCAATTGCTCACTCATCAGCTTTTTGGTCTTTGTCTAAGAATTCATCTCCAAGATATTCTTTGATATAGTTGTTTATCAATTTTTGACTGTTTATAAGATTAGAAGACTGAATCTTTTCAAATGCATTCTTGACATAGTCTTTCTTCAAGTTCAATCTTTTATAGTGTTTGCTGCAGACTGTCAAGCATGCATTGTATGAAGTCATTGTAAAATAAGCAAATGGATTTTTATATTCAAAATTGTAGTTGTAGACAGCTTGAATGCATTTATAGCAAGCGGTAGAAACCATGTCTTGCTTCATATCAAATGGGTAGTTTTTGAAGTTTGAATGGTTTGTGATCTTTGTTGCAATCATAATGATCATCTTTCCTAATTCTTCAGGAATTCTTTTAACACCATCTTTGTCTGGTTCACTGTCTCTCCAAGCTGTAAGCTGTTCTAGAAGCTTAGCATTAGTAACATAAAAGCGCTCTTTGTTTGCAGGGTCGCCGGCTTTTTCTTTTATTTCTTGGCGACGTTCATGCTCAGCTAAGCGCTTTTCTTGGTTTGCTTTGATTTTAGCTTTATGCTCTTGCTCTTTCTTTGCAAGTTCTTCTGGTGTCAAGTCTTTCTTAGATTTTCTGCCGCGTTTTGCTTTAGGCTTTTCTTTATTCTCTATGACTTGATTTTCAGCTTTATTTATAATTGATATATCAATTTCTGGATCTTTCTTTTTTCTTCCCATGTTGAAATTATAACTAGTTTTAAATATTATACATCAAAAGTAAATATATTTACTAATTATTTACTTTCAATATTATGGCAGAAATAAATTTATCACCGGCGCAATTAGTAAATGACATTGACAGAACCTCTGGATTGCCAAGCACAGGATATGCAAACCAGAATAAATTCATTGCATATGTTCCACTTGCAAACATCCTAGGATCACAGTATTCAAATCTAGAATTGAATGTTACAAGATGGACAATGCCTCCAATGACAATTGGATCAAGCTCAGTGCAGTTCAAAGGCTATACACTAGAAATTCCAACATACGTTGTCAATGCAGAGACAAAAGAGCTTACAATAACATATTTAGTTCGTGAAGATTGGGCAGATTATGCATCACTGTACTCTTGGGCTCAGGCAATAGGCGTTTTTGTTCCATTGACGCCTCAAGGAAAGACTGCAAATGAACTCAACCAGTCTGCACTTATTACATCAGGAGTTTTTGACAAGATGTGTGACATCCATATTTGGCTCTTAAGCCACTTCAAAAAACGCCTTTTGGAGTTCAAATTTGAAAATTGTTGGATAAAGCGATTTGATGAAATTGCAATGGATTATGCAAACACTGATCCAATCACACATAGCTTTACAATAGCGTATAGTGATTTCGTTGTTCAAAGACCTTCAGTCTAGGAAAGTAATTAGTAATTTGATTATGGCAGACTTCAATCCAGTAAATTTAAGTGGAATTTTAAAAAAAGACTACAGCAAAGAATTTCTGTTCTATCTAGTAGATTTTGAGACAAATGAAGTCAAGACTGCAAAGCTAGAAGAAATAACAGATTTCCTTATAAGCAATTCTGAGCTAAGTGTCATCAATGCTAAGTTGAAGGACCTTAAATCAAAGACCCAAGCATTTATGGACAAAATGCTCAACACTTATATGACTATTGAACTGGCTGAGCGTGAATATGACAAGAACCAGACTGTAGAAACTACGCTTGAATCAACAATAAAGACAATCGATGATTTGAACAGTGCATTGAAAGACATTGCAAGCAAATCATATATTGATTCACTTCAAGAACAGACAATAAATGTTATCACTGAAACTAAAAGAAAAATCATGGATGTTGGTGATAGTGGAGGTAGGACACCGGGTTATGGCAATCATGAAGAAATTGGTGATGGTGTTGAAAACAAGGGTGGATTTATTATGAAGAAATACCTTGTAGATAAAGCAAAAGAAGGAATGGCAGAGGAATAATATGAGTTTAAACACTGATGATCTACTATTGATTGAATACGATAAAGGAACATATTCAATTCCTATGAAGGCTTTTCTTCATAATACCTTTGCTATGCCAGAGGATATTGCTGAAATTGAAAATCAAATTCAAATCTTGATAAATTACATTGATGAGCAATCTAACAAATTTGGAGAGACCCACCCGACAAAAGCAGAATTTGAACGCATCTATGAGAAAAAGATAAACATTCAAAATTCAATAGATAATCCAAACAACATAAAGCAAGCAAAACTTACATCAGAAATAAGTAAGCTTGTTACAAAGGCTGCTGCTAATGCTAGTGCGTCAGATGTAGAAGATAAAGGAAAAGGAATAATTGGAAAAGCTAAATATACGATTGTTGAAACCTTTGGAGCAAAACCAGCAGAAACAGAAGGATAGATTATGATTTCAGCTAATGACATAAAAGCACCAGATCAAACATTGCCAACAGTAGACAATTCTACATTGCTGTCTATTAAACCGGTTGGTATTCTTAATATTTCTTATAAAACAGATATATCATTTACTAAAAATTCTTATATTTTAAAGAGCACTGCCACTACAATCAAGAATGAAATTATTTCTATCAACAACAATTTAAAGACATTCTTAGCAAGTTTTATAACTAATGATGAAGCTAAGAAATATACGACTCAAGACAGATATAACAAATTTATGGAAAGTGCTTTGACACAAAGCATCTTGGATTCAAAACTAGCTTCATATGCTAAGACTGAAGATGTTGATAGAATGAAAGCAATGGTTCTTCAAAAAGCAGATGCATTAGCAGGAGAAGCAACAGACTTTGGAGCAGCTGCAATGGTTGGAATCAACCAAGGAGCAGCAGCAATGGCAGGAGCAGCTGCACCGGCTGAAGGTGAAGGAGAATAGGTAAAATGAATCCACTGCAGAATACAGCGGATTTATTTCAATCAGTTGCAAGCAGTTTGAATAATTTTACTCAAACTGCTGGAAAACAAACTAACCAAGACAAAGGTGACATTGATTTTCAATTTGATCAGCTTTTAGACTTCATTGAAATTGAAGATGATGAAGATTCTGCCCTTGATCCATCATTTACATCATATACGATATCATATAGTCCTAATGGTGGGTCAGGAATCATGGCAGACAAAACTGGATATCATGGAAGATCAACATTTTTAAGCAGGAACAAATATAAGAGAGAGGGCTATGATTTCCAAGGATGGACAGATATTGAAGATTCTAGCATTGTCAAATATTATGACAGGCAGATCATCAACATATCAAATAAGATTATAACTAAAATCATATTGTATGCTGTCTGGAAAATAAAACAATATACTATTTCACTGAATGCTAATGGCGGAACAGGAACAGGTGTTTCAAAAAAGATAAATTATGGGACAGTATATGATATTCCAGAAAATCCATTCAAGAAAACTGGATATATTTTTGTTGGATGGTCTACATCTGCATCAGACACCGTTGCAAAATATTCTGACAAAGGAAAAATTACAGTAATACAAAATACTACTTTGTATGCTATTTGGAGAGTAGATAAGTTCTATATTGCATTTAATTCTAATGGAGGCTCAGGTTCAATGAGTCGCCAAGAAGTAGAAAGTGGAAAATCTGTCAAACTTACTTCAAATGCATTTACAAAATCAGGATATACTTTTTCCGGTTGGGCTACTTCTGCATCAGGGAAAAAAGCATATTCAGATGGCCAAACAATAACACCAACATCAGATTTGACACTTTATGCCGTTTGGACTAAAGTCTCAGCCCAAACAATTTCTACGACAACCCAATTCTGGTATGGAAGAGTGAACCGTTGGGGCAAATCTACATCAATGCTTGCTAGTGAGATAAGCACAATGAAAAGCTATGGGTTGACTGGATATATGATAGAAGCAGCAATCTACAATGAAGACAAGATAAAAAACCTGAAGAAAGCTGATATGAGCAATGCCAGTAAAAAGAAAATATATGATGATTGGTTCAAAGACATTGAAGGAAAGTACAAATACCTTCTTGACTTGTGCAGGAAGAACAACATGTGGCTTTTCATTTCATTAGTGAATGACAATGCTATTTCTAAGACCGGATTCCAAGCGGCATTCTTGTATGACATTGTAGCTACTGATTTGATGAATATGGTGATAAAGTATGGAAGCACGGGAGTAGTAGTCCAGCCAACTGCTGAAGTTGGATCAGAGAAAGGAAAAAGCTTCAATAAGTCTTCTACATCTAAACTCAAGAGCAATGGTTTCTTAGTAGCAAACGGTGGAGCAAAACACGGTGATGACAGCAACTCTGCTGGAGCAAACTATATGGCATACCATCAAAGTGAATACAACCAGTCCTTAGGAACACCATCAAAGACCTTCATTGTGAGTGACAATACTAGTATGATAAACTGGCTTAATAAAAGCACTTCAAACATAAAGACTTGGAGGAATTGGGTAAAGAACAAAAAATATCTAGTCTGTGGATATTATGACGTCAGAGAAGATGGAGTAAACACTGCTGCTATAAAGGCCATGGCAAACAAATAAAGGAGAATACCTATGCCATTTTATCTTTTTTATCAACTGATAGATGAACTGCTGACAACATATGAGCAGTTTCCTCATGTAAGTGATGAAGAAACTGACATCATAGATTCAATAAATGTGCTGTTAGACTTGTCTGAAATTGAAGAAGATGAAAACATTGAAGAAAAATTAGAGAATCTGACAATGTGCACAATCATCTTTGAAGCTAATGGTGGAACAGGCATAATGTCAAACAAATCGGTCTACCATGGAAAATCTAAGATGCTTCCTAGGAACAAATACAAAAGAGAGGGCTATGATTTCCAGGGATGGACAAAAGAAAAAGAATCTTCAATAGTCCATTACCATGACAGATCTAGAATAACTATAAATGACAAGAACACTACAAGTATTATTCTGTATGCAGTCTGGAAAATCCAGACATTCAAGCTAGAATACAAAGCCAATGGTGGTTCTGGATCAATGGCATCAGTGACAAAAGACTATGGGACAAAATACAAGCTAGATCCAAACAAATTCACTAGAAAAGACTATTTGTTCTTAGGCTGGTCTACAAACAGCAGCAAAACTACAGCCGACTATAAAGATCAGCAAGAAATAACAATCAAGTCAAACTTAGTCTTATATGCTATTTGGAAGCTCAACCAAGTAACAATTACCTATAACGCAAATGGTGGATCTGGGACAATGGCAGCAAAGACCTATACTGTTGGAACAACTGTCACTTTAGATGACAACAAGTTCACTAGAGCTGACTATATATTCAAAGGTTGGGCTACATCAGCTTCAGGAAGTGTAGCATTTGCAAATAAAGCTCAGATAAAGTCAATAGCCCAGAACTACACTCTATATGCTGTTTGGGAAAGAAGCTTAGTTGTATATCCAGCATCTAATGCAAAGGCATGGAATGCATGCTCAAAAGCATCATGCTGGCATGGTGACAATGCTCAAGATAGAATAATGAACATATTGTCTCCAAGAATGAGTGATAGTACTTTTAATTCAAGATATAGCTGGTCAAAGGGTAGAGGTGTAAATTGCTTCCATTTGTTCATATCTAACAACAAAGATGGAGAATATGCAGGATATTCTATATATGGTGGAAGTTCAGCGTCTGGAAACATAAGTTCTTCATATACTAGGACAATGGGAAATCGTATCAGAAGAATCTTCAATGATGGATATGGAGTGATCTTATGGCTTATGGCAGATGATGATGGTGGATGGAACAATATCCATCTTAGGAACTATGACAAATATATACGAGATATAAAGTCGCTTGGCTGGCTTCCATATTGTTCATCAATATGCCTTGGTCTAGAAATCAATGAGAGTGTTGGATCATCAGCGAATATCAAAAGCATGGCAACAATTTTAAGGAAATACTATGGTGGAAAGATCGGAGTCCACTTTGGATCAAAGGGCTCATATAGCCGTGCAAGTGGAGCAGGAATAGACATAATATTTGGACAGATTTCACCAAATGATGTCTCAGAGTCTTCAATAAGGTCAGATATAGCAGAAGGCAAAAAATATGCTTCAGCTTTCAATATGTTTGAAATAAGCAGGCATGAATCAAGGACAATGGCTCAATATGCATTGAACCACGGAGCATATGGAGTAGGGAACTGGTAGCGCAAAGTAATTATTTAATAAAACAACAAATAATAAACATCATGGCAACTTATACAACCGAACAATTATTGTCAACTATTTTAAGTGTTGAATTCTACAATGCAAAAACAATAGATGCAATTGTTTCAGAACTTTCTGCTGATACATTGTCTGCTGCAGAAAATTATGTCAGTGAAAGCATCAGTTCAATTCAAACAAGCCTTTCAAATTATGCTATATGCAGTGATTTTGCTAACATTGAAGATCTGAAGACAGATGGCTCAGAAACTGCACATACAATCATTCAAAAGATAAATGAAATTCTTGGAAAATTGAAAGTAGCAGATGGTTCATCACCATCACCTGAATCAGGATCATCACTTCCAGAATTTGACAAATATGCATTTGTTACAAGGGATGAGCATACAATGTATGATGAAGACAACAATCCAATGTATGAAGAAGGTCATCAGTGGGACAGTGATTATGAATTGAAATGCATTGACAAGTGTTTGGTTGGGTTTGATTCAAATGGTACCCCAACTATCTTAAAACAGACAAGTGATTGCGGTCAATTTTCATACACTACAACACCTCCAGAAAATCCTGAATCAGATTGGCCTGGATATGAATTAGATCCAAATTCCACCAACTTCTACACAGAAGAACGTTGGGGTGATGATCCAGCCTATGTTACCCGGTATGGATTCAATGTAGGTATTAATGAGTGGGGTGCATATGCGGAGTATAACTGGGGTGATTCCAATTATCCATACATTATGATTGAAGAAGTGTCTAGGGAGGATGCTGAGGATTATTTTAACTCATAATGCACCTCACTACGGACGAAATTTTGAAAAACTCTCTCGTTGTCACCATTGATAACGAGAGAATTCAAGCTTTCAATCAACGATTTCTTGACCAAGGATTGCCGGTTCCCAAGAAATTCATTGGGTATGAGATAGAAGAGAAGTTCCTCCTTCAACATTTTCAAATTCTTCGTCACCTGAAAAATCAAGGCCACCTTAACATGTTGAAGCAGGAGTTGAAAATGATAAAATACCTCTGCAACAATGCATCACAGTGGTCTATTGTCCAGCTTGCCAAGAACACTGACATGCCATTCGTGACTATATTTGAGGATGATGCTATGCCAGTGCAAAACCTAAGAGAGAAGATGGATGAACTGTGTTCAGACTTGCCAGATGAAATTGACGTACTCAGGTTAGGGTATTGTCCTCAATTTCAAAGAACTCCTCCAAGAAAACCGATAATTGATTCAGCAATTCCCCATTCAAACAATCTGATTGTTAAAAACCTTTCCGGAGCTCAAGCATATATTGTATTCCGAAGGTTTTACGACAGGTTCATTGCTGAAAACAAAATGCAGCCAAGGACAGACTACAATAAAATCAATCCGGCTTTAGGGAAGAACGTTTTTGCACTTAAAGAGTCACTATTCTCACAAGTCAATTTAATAGATAGGCCAGTTGTTTCTTCATGGAAACTTGAATCTGGAAAGATAATTGTCAATACAAATTAGTAAATAATAAAAGATATAGTAAAAGCTTTTAAAATGACAGCACATACAACTACTCAACTATTGTCAACACTTTTAAGTGTCGAGTTTTATAATGCAGGCACAGTAGATACGCTTGTTTCAAATATTTCTACAGATACATTGTCTGCCATAAGAGATTATATCAGTGGAGATGTTGGTTCAATTGAATCTATTCTTTCAACACGTGTCAACTATACTAATTTCAGCAGTGTTGAAGAATTAAAGACAGATGGATCTGAAACAAATCTTGCAATAATCGAAAAGATAAATGAACTTCTTGGAAAACTAAGAATAAATTCAAGCGGTACAATCCCAAGTCCAGTAACACCTCCGGAAGATCCGGATTCAAAGACAGTTGTAACATATAAAAATGGAACAATACGCAGATATAATGTTGCTGGTGAACTTTTAGATTCTAAAATTAGCAATGTTCAAGATGCTGTAGAAGTCAAAATCGGAAATACTGTAACACGCATAGGTCATAATGTGTTTAATGATTGTTCATATTTATCATCTATTACAATTCCAAACAGTGTAACAAGCACCGGTGAAGCTGCATTTTCAGATTGTACAAGTTTAACATCAATTGCAATTCCAGCAAGTTTGACAAATTTTGCAGATGTAAATCCATTTGCTGGTTGTTCTAATCTAGAATCAATTATAGTTGATCCTAATAATACAGTTTATGATTCTCGCAACAATTGTAATGCTATCATTAAGACCGCTGAAAATAAACTGATAACAGGTTGTAAAAACACAGTAATTCCAAATGATATAACAAGCGTTGGTGAAGCTGCATTTACAGAATGCTATGGATTGACAGCTATCACAATTCCAAATAGTGTGTCAAGCATTGGTCATGGTGCATTTTATTTTTGTAATAGTTTGTCATCAATTGTAATTCCAGATGGAGTTAAACTTATTGAAAGACATACATTCTACAATTGTTCTCAATTGACATCTATAACTATTCCAAACGGTGTAGCATGCATTGGAGAATCAGCATTTGAAGGTTGTACTAATTTACCATCAATTACACTTCCAGACAGTGTAGCAGAACTTAAGCCATTAGTATTTTCTCGTTGTTCAAACTTGTCATCAATCACAATGTTGACACTAACAGCTCCAAAAATCAATGACAATACGTTTGGTGTATCTGGAAATTATGCAGGACGTAATTCATATTCAGCAGGAACAAATGTCTTGAGAGTCATTCAAGGATCTACTGGATATGATACATCAGCTTCAGAATATGGTTGGAACAGCCTTTTGAATTCAACAAGATGCGGATTCCATATTGCATATATAGAACACCCATCATATCCAAAGACTATAGCACATTATTCAGATGGAAGCACAATTGAATATGGATTGTCAGGCATCCTTAATTCGGGTGATATCAATGATACAGAACACTTAGTAGCCATTGAAATAAACGGTGTTTCAGCTATTAATGATCATGCATTCAGCCAAGCTGTTTCTACACCAGCTCCATTGCTTTCATCTGTAACACTTGGAACAATGGTTAGATCAATCGGTGAGATGGCATTTGAAGGATGCAGTTCACTTTCATCAATTACAATTCCACATACAATAACTTCTATTGGTGGTTGGGCATTTGCATATAGCAATTTACAATCAATCATAATTCCAAATTCTGTTGAAACCGTAGAAGAAGCATTGTTTGACAGCTGTTCTAATCTGTCATCTGTCATATTTGAAGGTTCAAAATATGGCAGCTATGATGGAGTAAAAACACTCAAATCAAGAGTATTTGATTCATGTAATGTCTTGTCTGTAGAAGTTCCAAGAAGTGTAACTAACATAAGTGCAGATGTTGTTGGAAGTGGGCATATCACTACTATGGCATTTACACCAATCTTCGATCCTCGTCCTGCAGAATCATTTGTTGGAAGAACACATCTAGATGCACAGGAATTACTATTTAAATATAATGTCATCAATAATTATTATCAAGGATCTTATTATGGAGATAATCTTTTGTTCATTCAAGGCGTATACAAATATGAATTGGATGACACTACTCAAGAGTACGGATATAAATTGTATACTTGGTAAAAATGGGTCTACTTCCAATCAGTGGGTGGATGTTGAAAGGTGGTGGCGGAGGAGCAGGTTTCTCCGTCACCATGACTGAACATGAATTCTTAGATGGATGGACATCGGTCCATTATCATTGTGAAAAAGCTGTTCTTTATACTGGACGTAGAGTGCTGCAATTGAAGATTACTTCTGCAGGCTTTTCATCTGAAGCCGATATTGGAAAGATATGGTTCCATGATATTGATTCTCATGAAGACCATTATTATTCAACTGGAAGAACTATGAATCTGAAGTCTGATATTGGAATAGAAAGAGCTTATCCTTTAGCTGCTTTGCCAGCATCGGTTTTCAACAAAAAAGACTATTGGTTGTGCATCCGGTGCTATAAGACAAAAGAAGTAATTAATGATATACACTTAATAATAGAATAGACTAAAATTCTATTTTCTAAAAGTAAATAATTAAGAAAAAATAAAATAATATGGCCGTATCTAAAATACCAAATACATCTTATTTGAGAGATGAGGAATTTACTCCTACACAGGCTACATATACAATTACATATGAGCAGTTGAAAGAACTGATCAAACTTCATGAAGAATCACCAAAGTTTGGCATTCTTACTGTTGATCACATCAATGATTTGATCGTAAAAGTCGATACTGTTTATAAATGGTATGAAAGAGCATGTGCAGCTGCAAGAAAATTCAAGACTGAAATTTCAGGTCTAGTTTCACCAGAAGAGGATGAAGATGCATTTCAGACTCCTGTTGAGAAGATCACAAATGATCTTTATCATCTAGTATATGCTTTAAGAGAAGCCGCAGACAAAGATGCTATTGCTGTTGGTGATACTGAAACAGCTCTTCATGTTATTGAATCTAGAATGAACCAACTGAACGAAATCAATGAATCAAGAGACGGTTCTGGAATTCCAGTAGAAGCAGTTGGATCAAAAGTAAATCAGATTCTAAGATCATTGCAGAACATCAGTGACAAACCAGAGACTGAAAATGATGAAGATGAAGCTGTTCCTCCAACAAATGAAGAACCACGCGTTCTAGAGGTTCGTGCCAATCCAGTCCATACTAAAGAAAAGCAAAAAACTAAAGCTGAAACTTTAAAGCAAAAAATAGAACAATTTAGAAACAAGAACAAATAATTTAAAACAACACTATGAAAAAATATATCAAAACAATTACCTGCGCTCTGATGTCCTTCATGGCATCCTTTACAATGGCAGCTGATGAATCATTTGACTATCAGGCAGCTATTGACAACCTTCAGCCAATTCCATTCAGAAAACTCACCTACAACATGGGAATGTACAATGCTGAACAGATTGACAAGATGATTGGTGGCATTTCAATAGAAAATCTGTTTGAATGGGACAATGTCATCATTGGCAAATATGCATATGGAAACTGGAAAGAATTTGTCACTACTGAAGATGGTAAGGACGTTGTATCTCCAGAAGTAAACTTAGCTAGAGACCAAAGTGGAAATGTAGCTATTGGATATGCTGCTACAAATTTGTCAAACCACAGCACAGCTGTTGGTAAATGGTCTAAAACAGGTCTATTTGACACAACTGCTATTGGATTCAGGTCTAGAGCAATGTCTCATCATTCAACAGCTATTGATGGTATAGTTGAAGAACCAGGATTTTTCAACACTGCAATCAAAAGTACAATTGGAAGTGGTATGTACAATGTTGCAATTGGAACTGCTCATGCTACTGGTGATGGAATTCAAGCTAATGGTTCTGGAACAGTCGTTGATCCATTAAAAGACACACAATATTGCGTTGTGATTGGTGCTGGATCAAGAATTGCTCCCGGCGTCAGCTGTGGTGTTGCAATTGGTCATGACTGCGTAGTTACAACAAATAATCAGGTTGTAATTGGTGGAATTGATGTAACAAAGCTCGATAGAAGAGTTGCAACTATAGAAGCTCAGCTTTCACCAGCTGATGAAAATTCTGCTGCTGCAAGACTAGTTGTCCTAGAAGAACAAATGAGTTCAATCCAAGCTGCAGCTGAAGCTCTTATGAATTCATTGAACAGTGATACAATGGGAACTGGCGCAAGAGACGCTGAACCAATGACTCTTGAAAAGTTCCTTCAGGTCATAATTGACACTAAGAAGAAATAATATTGTTAGAATAGATTTTAAAATCAGCATCCTTATGGATGCTGATTTTTTATACTTTGAAGCCAAGAATAAAAGTAAATAATAAAAACAATATATTTTAAGTCATGGCTACAACACATTTTAAAAGAAATTCATTTTTTTCAGAAGAACCGGGAACAACAACAATTTCTGTTAATGAATTGAATGGAATAAATTCTATCTATGCAAGATTAGATGAACTAGAAGAAAAGGTCATTCAAAGCAAACAAATGACTCTATTGAAAGATGTTGTTTCTCAGTCTTCAGTAATTGGAACTAAATTAAATACTCCGGCTGGCGTAAAAGACTTTATCACTCACTTAGAAAATGAAGAATTTGGAAATGACAAAGAAGGTCAAGAAGGCATAGAATACAACAGTATTTATTTAGTTGATATTCCAGGGTCTTTGCATGGTGAAAAATATGAATTAGTCTATTTAAAACCTGAAGCATCAGATGAAAACCAAAAAGGAAAATGGATGCTCTTGGGATCAACATCCCTTTCAGATGAAGAAATTGAAAAAATAAAACTAGATCTGTATGATTCTATTGCTGATGAAAGGAATAGAGCAATTCAAGTAGAAACAGATTTAGCAAATTCTAAAGCAAACAAGACCGATGTAGCAAATGAATTTCAAAGAGTCGATGGAGACATTTCTGAACTTTCAGGATGCATTGACCATATAACAGATGAATTTCAGACAAAAGAAGATGCAAAGAAAGAACTTTCAACAGTTGTAGTTGATGGCAAAGAATACAATGGTGGATTGCTATTTGACCAGACACAGTTCTTTAAAACTGAAATGGTGCCTGAAACAGATGATTTTCTGCCACTTCCAGTAAGTATTTCTATCAAACCAGATGCTTTCGACGAATATGGTGCAGCAAACCGGGCATTGACAGCAGCAGAAGCTTATACTGATTCTCAAATTGACACTGTAGTTGATTCATTGTCTGATTATTGCACATTGTCCGAAGCTAGTACATTGTCAACAGATTTGGCAGATCAAATTGATCTATTGAACAGCAATTTTACTCTAGAACGCAATAGATCACAATTAGCAGATGCTAAACACACAAGTGATATTGAATATCTAAGCTCAGTTGTTGAAACAAAAGAAAATGCATCAATAGTTTCAGCTGAAGTCCTTCTAAGCGCTAAGACTTATATTGATGGACAAATAGACGCTATAGTAAATGGAGCTCCTGAAATATTTGATACGCTTAAAGAACTTGCAGACCAGCTATCATCAATCGATGGTACTCAGGGACTTATTGTTGATGTTTCACACCTTAAAGCATGGGTGCAGAATGAGAAAGATTTCACTGCTCAAGACATCATCAATGACTTAGATGATGCAAAGTCAAAGCAGATCAAAAAAATTGAATCTATTGAAGATCTTACAGACATTCAAGGAATTGGATTTGGAAATGATATTCTGACATATGCTGAACCATACATAATCAATGGAAATTTTGTTCCTAATTCAACTATTCCTGGCAAACTAGAAGGAACAATATATGGTGTCTGCAAAGGTGTTGAATATTCGGTCTTGACAGGAAATACGCTTGATAGTGAACCTGAAGAATATTGCTCGTTCATATCAGATTCTGACTACAAGGTAACAGTCAGAATTGACATGCCAGATGATAATCCTGCATTTTTCAAAGTCGTCAAGAAAGACGAGACTGACAAACGTTTCAGCGTTTTGTTCGATGTAAAGAAAGACACCAGAGTAAATTCTAATTCTGAAAACCTAGTAACAAATAAAGCAATTGCCACAGAATTCAAGAAATATGTTCCACTGACCGGTGGGCATATGTCTGGCAAATTAAGCATCACTGATGCATCACGTCTTGATAAAGAAAAAGCAAAGACAACATATGCATCAAACTACATTGATAGAGAATATACTAACCTTTCAGCAGGAATTTCATCATTAGTCCAATTCAACTATCCAACAGATGAGGGACAGTTTGAACTTTCAAGTGGTGAATCATATGGAGAAGCAGAAAGAACATTTGCTACACGCGAATGGGCAACTGAAAAGTTCCGTACTCAAGAACAATGCTTAGAGGAATTTGTAACAATTGAAGACAATTCTGCATTGTCAGATTTTGTAAGAAATGATCATGTGCTGTTAGAAGAAGTTGCATCAGTTGTATCAACTGTTTCAAATGACATTATTCCAACATTGCAGACGTTAGAAGCCGCTGAAGAACAACTTTCAACTATTGCTTTGAATGGAGAACTTGTAACAGGTGGTATCTTCTTGAATGAAAATCAGTTCCATATTTCAGAGGTTGGCACAGCGCTTTCAATAGAAATCGATGAAACAGACTTTGAAGAAGACATCAGGATTGCTGCAGAAACAGCACTCAACGCTGCAAAGTCATATACAGATGAAAAAATAAGTGAAGTTAATACTGCAATTGAAAACAACTACAGCACTATCAATGGAAAGCTGTATACTGTAAATGACCAGTTAGATGCATTGATGACTGCAATTGACGGCAAAGCAACATCACTTGAAGTTGCAGAACTTAGTGAAAAACTAGATTCTAAAGCAGATCTGTCTGCAGTCTATACAAAAACTGAAGCTGATGCTCTCTTCTTGACAAAGCAAGATGTACTTTCTGAAGTCCAGCTATCTGCTGTAAATTCAGGCGTCAATGCCGATTGGAAACTTTCTGTCGATAATGCTATTGCACAGATTCAAATTTCACCAGAACCAGCTTTACTAGAAAATTACATTTCAAAACAAGAGCTGAAAGACCAGCTTTCATCAGATTTGTCTGGACTGAAAGAATTCAATTATGCTGATCCAACAGAAATGACATTGAGTGTTTTGATCCACAATGTTGGAATACTCCAGAATACATTTACAAATTTGATCCAATCCCTATAATAAAGGAAAACAAGCATGGCAGATGCATCAAATGAATTCAACAGTATCAACAATACTCTTGATGACATAATCGAGAAGTTGCTGCTTGAAACTAAGACTTCTAGTTCATCTTTGAAGTTCTATTTTGAATTATGCAAAATATATGCTTCTGATTCAATAAAAGAACAAGTCATAAACAAAGTAGAAGCGCTGAAGACAAGCAAGCTTGAAAAAGATCAAATATTGAAGATTCTGGTTGATATGTTCAAAAATGCAGGATGCCAGCTTCCACCTGAAGTCTATGCATATACTTTCTATGATGTTGTCGCAAAAGACTCTATCTTAGAATACTACAAGCTTCCTTTCAAGATAGGTTCATTTTTTCAAAGTCACGCTGGCTTTGAAAAAGAGCAGCTTTCAGAGGATTCAACTCTATGCAGAATAAAATCTCAAACTAAAGACATTACATTTTATTTTGATGAATCTGATCCAACATACATTGGTCTAGAATTGAACCATGGAAACAAAGATGTCATAAAGCTTGTTCCATCAATATTCAATGTCTTTGATGCAGATATGAAACTTCTCGGTTTGCACAATGAAGAGTTTTCTGGATGGAGAGAAATAAATTTTGAAACTAGACTTTGCCCAACATGCCATGGAGAAAATTCAGACCATTTCAAAACATGTGAATGGTGTGGAGGGGCCGGGGAAGTTCCAGATCATAATGGAGATCTTTTTCATTCAGGAACAAAACCATGTCCTCAGTGCAATGGCACTGGTACATGGCCATGTGATGAATGCAATGGAGCAGGAATTACAAAGATAGAAATACCAAAAGACTATTATTCTGGAGATTTAGCTTCATGGAGCCAGATACCAGAAGAAGGAATAACTATTGAAAAATCTCAAATAGTTCCATTCTGCAAAGACTTGATTTTCATTCCAGCATATAAGCCTAGATGCGGCTTAGTCTTATATGGAAAAGCTGGAACATTCAACAAAATTGAAGTTCCATTGTCTGGAAATGTAACAAGTAGAGCATTTATAGACAAATTGTCTCAAGCAATTATAGAATATAACCATAATGGTGATTACTATACATTCTTCAATAATTCTGTTGAGACATTAGAATTCAGAAATCCAGTTAAAAGATTGAAAGCTCAAGCATTTCGAGCTTATGATGGTAGGGATCTTGATTATTATGACAAGAAAATAAAGATCGGTGACGGCATCATAGTTGAAGACAATGCATTCAATGGTGTTGACATGCGATATGGCTATGGAAAAATCTATATATCAAAGGGCGTAACTGAAATTGGAACACGTGCTTTTGAAAAAAATCAAGAAGATCTTAATCCTGTAGAAGCAGATGTTATTTTCTTAGATCGTGATTTCTATGCTATGACAAGAATGAAGAATTTTCCATGGACATGCAGTGCTGTTCCAGGAGTTCCAAAGACAAAAGTCACTTATAAAGAACCTATTTATTGGAGTCCACGTCCAGATTTGAACTGGAGAACTTACTTAATGTTTGCTGTTGACGATGTCTTGAAAGAAGGAAGTATTCCGGGTCTTCAGAAAATAAGAGAAATAAGCATTGGTGATAATGTTACAGAACTTTCTGACAATGTCTTGAGTGGTGCAACTGCACAAAAAATAACACTTTCAGACAGTATTCAAAAAATCAGCAATAACGCATTTAAAGATGCTATGGTAAAAGAATACAGTACCAACAGCCACTTGAATTTACCAGAAGAATTAAAGCACATTGGTAACAGCGCATTTGAAAATGCATTTTCAAAAGCATATATTGATGAAATATTCTTCAATTATAAACTTGAAAATATAGGAAATTATGCATTTGCAAACAACAGAAGAGTGTCGGACTATGAATATACAGCATTCAATATTCAAGATCCAGAATATTTCAGACAATTTCTTTTACGCCAGTATTCTATAGATTACAATTCAATTGAATTTACTATTGATTATATTGAAACACATAAGCTTGGCTATAGAGCATTCTATAATAGTAGAGCAAACAAAATAGAAGTGCCAATGGGCATATGTTTCATATCAAGCAATGCATTTGAAAATTGCTCAAATTTAGTAAATGTTACTTTTACCGGAAAAATTGGATATATTTCTCCAACAGCTTTTGCAAGCATTGGAAATATTCAAAACCCTATCCAAATTAAATTCTATCAAAATACAGCTTCAGAAATAAAACATATAGCAGGATTTCCATTTGGATTAGAAAATGGTGCTATCTATGCTAGAAGTGATTCAGCGACTTCTGACAATTATAATATGTTTAGAGTTAGTTAGCTCTTGCGTTATATCTTTTGACTGTCCTAGACGGATCTAGAATGTCAAATGTCCGTTCTGCGCGGTCTTTTACATGTGAGACGCTTTTTCCAATCAAACTTAGAAGCTTTTCTTTTGATTGGATGTCTATCTTTTCACCTGTTCCTTCAACAACATACTCAGTCTTAGGATAGCGCTTTACTGGATTTTCATCAAGTTTCTTAAGATATTCATCAAAGTTGTCTACTGCTTTTGACAAACGATGCTTGAAGAATGTAGCAGCTGCTCTGTTCGTGTCATTTTTATTGTATGAAACTACAAAGTCATTCAATACCTGGTGGTTCCACTTCCAAGGATAGTTTGGAACTTCTTGCTCAATCTTTCTAATTTTTCCTTCAAATTCATCATTGTTGACAATCAATCCTTCATAACGATATTGGTTGTTGTCTTTGTTTTTCCTGTCAGTGTAATACATATAGACAAGAATGAATGTATGGTCTTTATCTAATTTTACAGACAATGATTTAAGTATCTTTAAGTGCTTTTTGTCTTTAAATAGCATTTTATATCCTTATTAAACTATAATAATATTATACTCGATGAATTATTAAAAAGCAACAGGAATTACTCCTATTGCTTTTTTGAACAACACTAAACAAACAATCAAAAATCAAACGTGAAGATAGACTTTTACTACAAAGAATACATGAGTTGGCTTTTCACCATCTTTTTGAATCATGCATTTGTAGACGTCATCAGATGAAAAGTCTGTGTTTTCAGAAAGATATAAGCCATTTTTCACCATAGAAGTGACTTTAGCTGCATCTTCATCTCTTACCTCTTCTGGAGACTTAGCTCTAAGGACAAAGAAATATCCGTCTTTCCCAGACCAATATGACGCATTTACATAATCTTTCAATGATTCTTTGACTTTTGCCGGGATTCCTGCACCCTTTGTCATCAAGAAATCATAACGTTCATCTAAGTGAGAACGCTTGAAGGCATAAGTCATCATGTCTTCAGCTAAAGTAACAAGATTGATTGTAAGTTTTGCCATATTATCTATTAATTACTTTTAGATTTGCTGAGCTTTTTCTAATTCAATCTGCTTAGCTACAATTTCTTCTTCAGTTTTCTTGATCTGGTTGTCACGGAATTTTGTCCCAGCTTCATTTCCTTTTTCTAGAATGACAGCCTTTTGCTTTACTAGCTTTTGGAACTGTGAAGCTTTGATTCCTTTTTTGTTTCCTTTTGCGTCATATCTGACGCTTTCTGGAAGACTTCCATAGATGTCATTCTTGATGATGTCAATGTTTTCTTTTACTTTTGACTGGACATCTTCTGTCTGATTGAAGATGTCTTTGACAATTTCTTTCACGTTGTTTTGCTGGAAATACTGGTTTTCATCTTCAATGTCTGGAACAATCAACTGAAATCCAGCTTCAGCAAAAGCATCTTCGATGTCACTCCTGTCTACATACTTCAACATCTTTGCTACAGCAACTACTTTTGAAACAAGGCTCTTAGCTGCTCGTGCTGAATCACCGTCATTTACTGGATAGATGATCTTTTTCAATGCATTGAACTCATTAGATGCTTTCTTGATGAAAGTTCCAAGCTTTGCTTGTTCATCTTCATCCCTGTCTTTTCTCTTCTTGTTGAGAATTTCCTGAATGCTTGGATCAGAAGCAATCATCTGCTTCACATACATTGACTGAACTTCTTTGATTTCTCTTTTCAAGTCAATGTCAAGCCGTACTTTATGAGGGACAGCTTCATTGATCTTGTCTGTGAAATCTTCATTGTTCACTACAGAATCAATAAGATTCCTGTTTTCATTGATAGTGTCTTGCATTATTTTGTTTCCTTAGAAATTTCTAGTTCTTCTACGCGAGTTTCAAGCATGTCTACTTTCTGCTCAAGTGCTGCAATTGTCATGATTGTCTTTTCAGTTAGATCAACTGTAGCAACAGTGGCTTTTGATTCTGTAAGTTCTCTAATACGCTCTTCTTGGTTCATTACTTTTCCAATAAGGCCAATGAACAGCATTACAAAAATAACTATTACGAAGTCTTTCATTTTTCAAAAACTACCTTCCATCCTACATTCTTGAATTTTTCAACAATGTCATTCCTTTCAGCATCAAGGATTGCATCATCAACAATTTCACTCTTACGCTCATTGTAAGGGCCAAAATAGAACTGCTGCTTATGGAGATATCCAAGCTTCTTGACTTCTGCAACCTTTTCCTTTGTATTCTTCCATTTTGTAGCACGGTTGAAGTTTGGAAACACTGTTGGATCAGGATCAGTTGTAGTCTGTGCTAGTCTCCATCCCATGATATTGTTGAATTCTTTGATTGGATAAAGCCAGATTGTCTTAGCATTGTCTTTAATCTTCTTCTGAAGCCATTCTTCTGTAGTTGGATTCTCTTCAAGCTTCTCATAGATTCTTGCAATGTCAAGACCTTTTCCAGTGACTGGAACAGTGATTGCAAAATATTCACGATTAGACAAGATGAACTGCATCAAGTCAGTTTGCTTTACATCAAGCTCACCTGCCAATGCAGGAATAGAAATCTGATTTGTCTGATATAGCTCTTTCATAAGCTTATACCGGTATTTGATGTCTTCAATGTTTATTTTCATGTTTGTTTGTGTCTTTATGTTGTTGATCTTCTTTGATGCTAACACTTTGATGTTTTCAATGTCAGCTGAGACATTTTCAGCTGCTTCTTTAGATGTCTGTGAAGCAATTTCTAATTCTGTAATGTCTTTTCTGTGCTTTTCATCTAAAAGATGTGCCTTTAATCTTGCAATGACTGTACTCATATTTTTTAATATTTTACATTAGACAACATCATTTATAAGCCATTCTGGAATATCAGCTTTAGAATTCCTATATTCTAAGCTGATGTCTTTGATCCTATATGCATAATGGCGTCGATATCCTTTCCAAATGTCATCTTCATTCAATTTCAGCCCCTTTAAAAACCGATGAGGAATATTCTTAGGCTCATATAGCATTCTCTTTCCAGTTTTGTTTGATGGAAGCCGTTCAGATGCTGGAAGTGTAGATATAAGATAAAGCCCAACGTCATTCAATTTATGTGACTTTCCTCTTCTGATATATTCTTGAAGATAGACAAGAAGGACATCTTCAATGAATTTACAGTTCTCTTTGCATTTTCTTGTCCATTTTGCTGTATGAGAATCATAGTTTATGAACCTGAATACAAATTTTCCTTCTATATGGACAATGTCATAGATCAAATCCCTTAATGGATCAGGAACATTTATGTCTTTGTTCAAATTTCCTTTTACAAAGTAGATGTTGAAAAGTCTTCCATTCCGTATTCCAATCTGGTAATACTTCGTGCATAGAAGCATCTGGACAGCGTTCTTTATGGATTTGTCTAGATATTTGTCAGAAAGCCACCTAGCACTTTCATTAAGATCATTAGAAAGCACCCAGACTAATGGATCATGCCGTCTGTATTTTTCATCTGGCCTAGTCTTTGCGGTGCTTATCAGATCCCCAATCAAATTGTTTTTATCAGCCATAATTATATTATATCCGAAAGTAAATATTTTAAAATAAAAAACTAAAAATATGGATCCATTACACGAAAATTACTATTCAGTTTTAACTGTACCGGTAGGATCAACAATATATACTACTGCTACAATTGATGCAATTGAAACTGAACTTTCAAACAGAATTGAAGCTATTTCTTCTTCAGAAGGTTCCCTTTCAGCTGCAAAGGCATACACTGATGAAAAAGTCGGTGAAGTAAGCCAGGCTCTTTCAAATGTCATAGACAATGCTCCAGAGGTTTTTGACACTCTCAAGGAAGTTGCTGATTGGATTGGAACAGCTGAAGGTGGTGCTACTGCTTCTATTGCTGACCTTCAGGAAAAGAAGCATACACACGACAACAAAGCTGAACTTGATCTTATCCAATCTGGAGACAAAGCAAAATGGGACGCAAAGCAAAATGCTCTTTCATCCGGATCTGATGCAGAAGATGATGTTGTTGTTGAAATCAAGAATGACCAGATCACAGCAAAGCTTACAAAAGAATATCTTGAAGCTGCAAAGTTCGATACAGTGAAGAACCAACTTCTTCAGGTCCAAGAACTTGATCCAGAAGATGGAACTCTCAGAATTAAAGATGTTATCATCAAATTCAATGAAATGCTGAGTGCTTTGACACCAGGTGTCAGAAGAGTTTCAGCTTCATCTCTTGAAGATGTCCAGGCAGCTTTGAATTCTATCCGTGATCCGGGAGTCATTGGAAACTCTGAAATCGTCATCAATATCACAGATTCATTTACAGTAACCGGTGAAAAAGCTCTAACAATTGAAGATGGCAAGACAGTAACATTGAATATTCCAGCTGGTGTTGAAATAACCGGCGGAACACTTACAGACAGCGCTACAAAAGATGCAGTTTTTGCTGTAAGAAATGGTGGAACATTGATCATCAACGGTGAAGGAAAGATCACTGGTGGTCCAACTCAATATTGCGCTATCAAGATGACAATCAGTGGTGATGCTGGAAATGCTCCTGCTAAGTTGGTCGTAAATGGCTGCACATTGACTGGCAGATACTATGCAATCTGTGGAAATGGAAACAGAAGAAATGGCGTCATTGTTGTAAATGGTGGAACACTCCAGGGAACAGAAGTAAATGACTGTTGTGGAATTTTCAATCCATTAGGTGCTTCTCAAGTTACAGTCAATGCTGGAACAATTAAAGGAGCTATGTGTGTTGTTTTGAAGTCAGGAAATCTAACAGTCAATGGAGGAAACTTTGTTGCTGAAGGTGCCGATGGAACTTATACATACAGTGGAAGTGGATTCAATAATACTGGTGATTGCATATTTATTGAATCTTGCAACTATCCAGGTGGAAATCCAACCGCTACAGTAAGAGGTGGAACATTTACATCTGCAGCTAACCGTGCATTTGGAAGCTATGTTGGTGGAGCAAATCCTCCAGAAAGATTGACTGGATTCGTCAAGACTGGAACAGTTACAGTTGATGCTGGCGACACTTCAGCTGCTGACGTCTATGCCTAATTGAATCAACAATCAAATATAAAGAAAAATCCCCTCTTTGAGGGGATTTTTTGTTTTTGGTTGACCCGGCGAGATTCGAACTCGCGTCTTGCTCAGAAACTGCATCTTAGAATCTGTACTTACAACCATCACTCATCTTTTGTTTTAGTTCCAAGGATTACTCGTTTTGCTGAGTTGCATTTAACGAAACTTGGAGTTCAGCCTCCCGCTTATTTTACTTCGTTGGTACCGCAACGCCGAAGGTTCTTGCAGATGAATGACGAATCCAAGAATATCTGCGTCTTCTCTTCATCGGGCAGCTTGTAAATTAAGCAGCCATTGCGTAATCGTAGTTGTCGGTTACTTTTTAGAAGAATACTTTTACGACTGAATTACTTCCATGTTGTCGAGTTGCATCTAAGGAATTTACTGCCAATCGATACCTTTCGGGCCAGTGATAATTATAATTTACTTTCAAACAAAGTAAATAATATAAATTTTTATAATGAATTATGCCAGCAGACAATATTGAAATAAACGGTGAATTAGGTTCATTTGGCAAACAGTTGCTAACAACTCCTTTCGGTGAATATATAACACTAAAAGATGAATTGAACCAAGCAGTATATGAATTAGAGCAAAAGATCGCTGCTTCACCTGAATCTAGTCCAGATGACAAATCAGAAATTTTCAATACAAATCTATCAGCATTCAATGATATTGCAGATGGAACAAAAAACATCCAGCAGATGCAAGATGTTGTAGATTGGGTAAAGGCAATTCATAAGACTTTAAGAGAACTTTTAACTTCTTCCGGTGGTAGTCAGCCAGATGAACCACCAGAACCACAAGATCCAGAACAGCCAGATGTAGTAAATGGTGGAGAAATTGGATCATTTGGATAATTTAACAATAAACAAACATCAACAATATGATTAAAAAACTATTAACATTACTATGTGCTGGATTACTTATCCCAGCATTTTCTCAAGATACAGCTGAAACTAATGAAGTTCCAGTTCCAATCGTTGGATATACAGCAACATTGAAGTCTGGAGACAAAGTCCAATTGAGTGATGCTGAAACTGTCAATGAAGCAATAAATCAAATTAGAAGAAACATTACTTCTTTGAAAACGCACATGCTTGCATTAGATGCTGCTCAAGAAGAAGAAATTCAAGTTTTAAGAAATGATTTAGAAACTACTCAGCGTATTTTAATTGCAATAAATGATCGCTTTATTGAAATTGAAGCTTCAATTTCAAATTTGAATGCTCGTATTGATTCTTATCACTCAACAAATGTTATTCCACCTGTTCAAGAATTTTCAGAAATTGGGTGGAACAATGGTGCAGTAGAAGTCCGTAGCTATGAAGTTGTTGGAAGTGAATTGACTCCAATTAATGAAATTGATCCATCATTTGTCCATTTTGTTCAAGCTCGTCCTTTAAGTATGCCAGAACCTGTTCCAGCTGGAATTCTTCCAGAAAGCTTTACAATCAATCTTGTTACTTATCCTGAGGTAGATGCTATATTTAAAGGTTGGAAGCCAGAAGTTCCAGAATTTGTTCCAGCAACAAATTGCACATTCAATGCTGTGTTTGAAAATCAAACATTTTATAATTTGATACTCAAATATAAAACAAATGATGTAGAATATGTTGTACTTAACAACAGCTTTTTAGCAGGTGAATCAATTGAAAGCACATTGCAGGGTGTAACTGCTCCTGGGTATTCAGTTTCATTCCATCCACCCGTAGAACTTATAATGCCAAGCAACAATGTTATTTCATATTTAAGATTTATGAAAAACGCTTCAGAATAAGTCATAGTTCTATAATTTATTAAAATTAATAAAAACAATGCTCCCTTAGGGAGCATTGTTTTTATTTAGGTGCTTTTTAATAACTTATAAGAAAGTTATTAGTTCTCCATTGACAAAGTATGCTGAAAGTGCATCACTGTTTTCCTTTTTCATCCAATACTTTACGACATCAGTATTTAATAGTCTAGTCATTGTCTCTTGGAACGGATCAAATTTTTCAGAATAGAAGCACTTCAAATATCCAAACCGCACGATTTTAGAATAATCATATTGGTTTTCCGGCTCAAGATGCTCATATTTTTCAACAAGCTCTTTTATGCTGTCTTCAGAATAGACATGATACTTGTTGTTGTAAAGATGGATGTTGAAAGAATTCTTAGACTTGAATGAATTCAAAGATCTGACTTGGAAGAAGAAAATATCTCCAAATGTATCATCTAGACGTTCTTTAGTCAGAAATGGATGGTCTTTCTGATAGATGTAGATTTTAGCGTCTTTGTTGATTCTTTCTAGAAGGAACTTCTCAAAATCACTTGTGTCATTAATATCATCAATGACAAGTTCATTCATTATGCTGATGATACTAGAGTCAAGTGCTTGCATTATGCTATTTGTAGGACATAACGTACTCATGCAATGCTTCCTCTATTGTAGTGAATGGGCACAGTTCTGCCCCAAATTCAGCAAGATCATTTTTCAAAATGACTGATTTTGGCCTTCTTGCTGTTTCTGGATGAAGAGTATTAAAATACTTGTTGAAAGAAACTGGATCTAGATATTCTAGTTGATAGTCTCTGTCATTCAATATCAAATATGTTGAGACAAACAAATACGGAGAAGTAAATCCAATGTTGTTTGCATTTAAGACATTTCCTTTTCTGTTGATGATGAATTCTCTGTCTTCTTTTGAAAAGTCTGCCCAAATCTTTATCTGCTTTGCAAGCTGCAAAGCACTCGTTGGGCAATACCACTGATCTGCAACCAGACTGACAGATACAGCTCCAGATGCAGATCTGTCATCTGTTTTTTCTTCAATCTTCTTCAAGAAGTTATTGCCATATTTTCCATACAGCCCAGAAGTTCTAAGAATCACATAGTTGTATGGAAAATCATCCATTTGTTGCGCAATGAATTCTTCTCCTCTAAGCTTTGTCCTTCCATAGTTGTTAAGTGGTCTCTCATCAAGTCCATTCAACTTATATGTGACCTTTTCAAAGCCAGTTTCTCCATTGTAGACATAGTCTGTAGATATATGGATGAAGAATGCATTGATTTCTAGCGCAGCTTTAGCAATATATTCTGGTCCTAGAGAGTTGACTGCTTCAGCTAATACAAGGTCTGTTTCACACTTGTCTACATTCGTAAAAGCAGCACAGTTGACAATGACGTCTGGATGAGCATTTACAATAAGGTCTTTTATCTTCCAAGGAATAGTTATGTCAGCGTCTTTCTCATCAGGAGCAATCACTTCATATTTTTCTTTGTCAGAAAAAACAGCTGTGACTTCTTGTCCCAGTTGTCCAGACTTGCCTAAAACTAAAATCTTTTTCATGTTATTTTACAGAAGTTATCTTTCCGTATTTAGTCCTGTAGAAATCAATTCCGGGGACATTTATGATGTCTCGTTTGAATTGAGTGTTCTTATGCTTTTCTTCAATGTCTGCAAAAGCAGTGTCAGTCTGCCAGCCTTCACATTTCAGCGCGACTTTCTTCACGTCAGCATATGAGAATCCAAGGTTTTCTTCATCGGTCTTGTCAGTCAGTCCATCTGCCGGTCGTTTTTCAACTAAGTCTTTAGGAAGCTTCAAAAGCTTTCCAAGCTCAACAACCTCATCTACATAAAGGTTCTTGATTGGAGCAAAGTCACCAACAGTGTCTCCAAACAAAGTCCCCCAACCTACATAGCTCTCAGAAGCGTTAGAAGTATTTATCACTCTTCCTCCATAGTTCTGAGCTACTGCATAGAGCATTGCCATTCTAATCCGTGGCGGAAGATTAGTAGTATATCTTGTATAGTCAGCACGCGGCATAATTCTTGATCTTTTCAAGCCCATTTCTTTATTCATCTCATGGATGAGAGACATTGCAGTGTGCTTCAAAGAATTTATGTTCAGCGTAACATTCTCAATTCCAAGGTGCTTGCAAAGCTTTTTAGAATCTTCAATGTCTTTCTGGTCGCCATCTGGAAGAAGGACACCTAAGACATTTTCTTTTCCTAAAGCTTCAACAAACAATGCAGCTACAACAGAAGAATCTTTGCCACCAGATATTCCAATGACGGCAAGCCTTCCAAAATTGACTTCCCACCATGCCCTTATCTTCTGAATAATCTGGTCTTTGATTTCTTTAGTGATTAGCTTTTCGTTCATTTCTCATCCTTGATTTCAATTCCGATCTTATTGACTTCCTTCTGAATTCTCAGATATTCGTCAAAGTCGTAGACTGTATTCCATTCACCCTTTTTCCACTGCTCCTTCAGTTCAGCTACAGTAGCAGAAATTATCTCATTATTTGCATTAGTTGTCATTGATTCACCTCAATTATATTTTACTGATCATCACTGTAGTACCTAGTGTCATATCTGTCATCTTCAATGCCATTCTTGAACAGAATATTCAATTCATTCCACATAGAGAAGTCTACCATATCAGATGTCCACCTGTTTCCAACAGACTGTGAATGGACAAGCTTAGCATCATCTGCAGAATCAAACAGGAATGCTATTGCCTGTGAAGCATTCAAGTCATGGAATGAAAAATACATGAAATCATTAGAACCATCAGGAGTAGAATTGTCGTGCCAAATCCTCTTCCTGATTGTCCTATAAGTCTTAATGTTGAACATCATGTCTTGGGTGGCGTTCATTGTCCACTCATTGAAGTCAAAGAACATCTGTTTTTTCTCCAAATTCCTTTTCAAATAGGTCTCCAAAGATGATTGGAGCAATTTCATAAAGCTTCTTAAGGATTTCTTTTGCTAAGTATCTTATTTCCCATTGAGCTCTAGGGGAAAGCCTTAGTTCAAGAAAGTGTCTCCATTCACGGAAGTTTCCTGAAACATAGATTTCTGTATAGCATGCATTTGGAAGAACATATCTTGCATCTTCTTTAGGAACTCCAGCATTGACAAATTTTTTATAGACATTTTGAACTTCATTCAAAAGCTTTACATATTTTTCTCTTAATTCAAGATTGTCTTGAATTGTATCTGGAACAACATATCCAGGATTGTCTTCAAAACAATACCGTTGTGATCTTTGAGAAAATGAAAACAGTCTATGGCGAACAAGTTCGTGCGTCAATGCTCTAGAGACTTCACTGATCTTGAATGTCGCCGAAGCATGTTCAATTGTTGAAGTATGTCCAGACTTGATCAATCCAGAAAGAAACTTCTTTCTTTTGTCATAGTCGCCTGCTTTTGAGTCATAGCAGATCCTTGCAGCTTTCTCAATAGTCTCTTCAGGATTCTGCGTATATGAAATTAGTTCTGCATTCATTTAGTCAGTTCTTCTATCTTGTTGTTGAATTCTACTTCTACGACATCCATTCTGTCAGCTGTGTCATTATATATCTTCTCTAAGATCTTAAGTGTCTTGTCATGGTCTTTGAGCAAGATTCCTTTATATGTGATCTTGCACCACCAGTCTGAGACATGGATATATCTATGGAAGCAATCATCAAAGATTGATCTAGCTATTGTTCCAACTTCAGACCAGATTTCAATGTCAAGATCATTCCATGTAAGAGAAAAACACCTGCGCCAGGACCATGAATAGTTTGTCTTAAGGACATTTTCATCCCAATACTGGTCACACAGCTTTGCAGAATATCTGCAATTCAAAGCTTTCCTGTAGTATTCTCCAGTCTTAGTCTCATCTTCATCATACAGATGGACAAAGATCATTCTGCACCATTCTTTGATGTCATCTTTCTTTGTCTCACCTTTCTCATAGCGGACAGGAGGACACCAATCTTGGTAGTCTTTCCATTTCTTTTCTAGTTCTTTTTCATATTGCTTGTCGTATTTCATGCAAATCCTCCTAAGTATGCATAGCCAGATGGCAGATATTTGTTTATGAAAAATTCATTAAGTGGAAAATCTTTCAAAGTTTCACAGACAATTTTCTCTTTTCTTTTCTTGTTCTTGCAGTCTTTAAGGAAAACTCCTCCAAATTCTCCAAACCGTTCAATCTTCTTCCAGATTTCAAACCTCTTGTTGAAATTCCCTGCATTAGATAAGTCTTCAAACCAGACATCTATTTCATCCCACTTTGATTTCATGAACTTAGACCGTGCTTCGGCAAAGTTCAGTGTGACAGCTTCTATATCAGTGTCCCAGTTTTTTACTACGAACAATACTCTCATTTTAGTTTCTCCATTATGCTTTCATTATGTGGTGCGTCTATGTATTCAGAAATATCATCGACAGTCAAGCTTCTTCCTAGTTTCTTTTCAATGCAATCTAAACAAAACAACTGACTATGCCAATATCCTGATTCATCAATATATTCATTTGAAATTGATTTCCAAAGAACATCATTGATCATTGGTGAAGTCAAATAGTTGTAATGCTTTCCACAAGAATCACACTTAGTAGCAAATTCAATCTTTGAATGTTCTGACATCGGGTGGCTCTACTTGGTAGTCATTTTCGTCATTGAACCTGATTCTCATGAATCCTACATAGTCATCTAGCTTAAATCTAGCTCCATAGTATGAATGATACCATTTTCCATTTTCTTCATCTTTAGCAATGATTCCATTTTCATAGCTTGAATAACGGAATGTGCCGTCTGGTTTGATTGTCAGAATTTCATCATTGAAAATCCAATCCGTCTTGAATTTTCCTGACTTTGTCTTTTTGACAAAGCAGATTGACTCAATTTTGTCTGTTTCATCTTCAAATTTGCCAAGTTCTTTCAAAGGATAGAACATTCCATGGTCAAGACGATACTTTTCAAGCTTCTTCTGAAGCTTGTCGTATTTCTCATACTCTAGTTCAAACCTCTTCTTGATTGGCTCTACAAGAAGCTTTTGAGCTTCAATCTGGTCTTTGATCTTCTGAAGTTCTGGATCTGTCTGTTTTTTCTTTCTCATAGATATTCGTTCTTTCTCTTTACTTCTCCATCAAGTTCAAGTAGCCACAAAGCATCGTGCTCTACCTGCCGATCTGAATTCACACAGTATTCTTGGACTCGCTTCCAAATGAATGGAATTGAACTTGTTTCAAGCGCAAATCCAAGAAATTTGCCAGTTTCTTTACTAAATTGACTTACGATTCTTACTTTCATAATTTTATTTTCTACGTTTCAAAATTATTCCAACTCCAAGTAGAGCAAGAAGAGCAGTAGTTGGTTCGGGAACCGCATTGAATTGCATTGGCATCCAATTCTCTTGAGTTGGCGGAGCTATAGATCCGGATTGATATGTATAATTTCCATCAATCAAATCTTGAATTGTTGCATTTGCTGTAGCTAATGTTATGAAAGGTGAATCAAAATCATCCCAATCTGCTACATATCCAAGTTCAAAGAAAACCATTTTTGTTATATCAGGGTTGTCTCCAAGATTGAATTGAGACGACCACTTGCCCATGTACCAATCTCCATCTTCATCATGAAGGCAAGTCACTGGAAAATCTTCTTCCCAATATCCAGGTTCTCCATCCCATTCAGGAATCCATAACGCAAGCTGTGTTACAGAATCCATCGAATAGGTGCTGCTGTCGCTAATGCTTAAGCGAGCAGCATTCACGAAGTTGTTCTGTGGATCTGAATAACTACGAAATGCAATTCCATTTATTGTTGATGATTCATCAAGTGCTGCCCAAAGAACAGTTGTAGCATTTGATGAAACAGTAAATAATGCAAATATAATAACAATTAGTTTTTTCATTTTTTCTTTCTAGGGAAATATTCATCCATTATGTTTTCAATATTGGAAATTTGAGTCTCTGCTCTTTCTTTTGCTTCATCTAAAGTTTTGTATGCATGGATGAATGATCCGGTTCCCTTGAACCAGCAGTCTCCCCATTTCTTAGAATCAGCCCATTCTTTCAATTCATCTTCTGTAGTAAAGACATCTGAGACTCTTCTTCCACCGATTTCTTCAAACAAGACATAGAGCTCAGGAGTTTTTCCTGTCCGCATTCCTTTTGTGTCTCCTGGATATTGCTCTACAATTCTATAAAGTCTTGGATATGTCCTCACAGCTCCAATAGCCCAATAACAATCTAATGGGTTTGTTGGAATGTCATTCACTCGCTTTGTCTTCCACTCAAGCATTCTCTTTTTCCTCATATTTTGTCAATTCCTCAGGATATGCAAGAGCTGAAAATACTGGCTCCTGCTCTCCATTTTCATATGAATGGAGCCAGATGCATCTTCCATGAGACAAAGGTGAGACAACAAAAACATGGTCTTTGTAGAAAGCATTCATTTCACCTGTGATCTGATCTTTGCAGTCTGTCACAGGTCCACTCCAAAGGACTTTCATCCCAATCTGGATCTCATCTTCTTTCATAGAAACAGCCCTAAGATGACTCCAATAAAAAAGCCAATCAAAAGGTCTTTCCAAGAAACACCAAAATCTGGATCTCGATATTCCCCATTGGCGATCTTTATTTCAATCTCTGCTTTTTCTTTGTCATTCATATCAAAATATTATACTTTAGATGCTGTTCTTGAAGTATTCATTATAGTCTTTATCTGTGAATTCATTTATGTCTCTCATCCAATCAGCAGCGAACTTTCGTACTTGGAGTGGATACGCTAAACAGCATATTTTCTGCTTATATACGTAGTTGCCGCCATCTATATCGATGTTTTTGTTTATTGTAGCATACATTATATATCGGCAGTACTGCTCAATCCACTTGTCTCTTTTGCTTCCATCTGTAATGTATAAGCTTGACAGATGGAAGCGCGTGTTGATTTGAGATAATAGTGCTTCACTTTTTACAAAGTTGCCGTTGTCTTTAAATGCTTCAAATTGAAGTGGCCAGTCAACACCTCCAAAAGTATCTCTATCGTATACAAGAGAAATTTTAAAGTAACTGGTAATTCTATTCATATTAAGAACGACGTTGCATTTAGGCTCAAACATCTCGCTTTGTGCTTTTAAGAAACTATATGCCATAAGAGCATATTCGTCAAACGCAGCAATATCAAGAAGATAAAAATATTGTCTTACAGGAAGCAGCAGCTTGTCAGAATCGAATATGATGTCTCCATGCTTAGCAATCATTTCTGATTGCTTGCAATTCTGCCACCATAGTTCTTGCGACTGAAATATGTTCTTTATTCCATCCATAATGATATACTACACTATTAAATTCTCACATAAATGGCTATCCCTACTAGGAAAATATTATATTAATGAGAAAATCCATAGATGTCACTAGAATCAAGTTCAATCTGAAAATTTCCAAGTCGTGGGTCAGGATCAGTGAACATTTTCCTGTAAGGATCAAAATCAGAAAGATTTCCAAGAAAAGCATCTTTGAACAGCATGATGAAGACTTGCTTCAATCCGTCTGAATCAAAGTCTGGAGGGGTTTTATACAATTTGTAATGAAGATTCAGCATCTTCATGAATGTTTCAATTGTTTTAAGATTCTGATTCAAGTAGACTCTATAGTGAAAAATACTAAGAGGATCACTTGTTGGATTGACTAGCCTTATTCTTAGATCCTTTTCTATTCTGTTCGAAAACAATTCAATGTTTTCCCCAAATGCTAATCCACGAACAGATTCTGCATAAGTATACAGAAGCTTAACATATAGATCAAAGTCTTCTAAAGACAATGAACTATATCCAGTTTCTGGCTTGCACCTGTCTGAATCAAACAAGACAATCATACAGTGTAGTATTTGACGTTTCTAGCCAAGCTGATCTGAATTTGATATAGTAACGTCTTATATCATCATACTTTGTAAGAAACCTCAGCTTAGAGTAATTTATATGGATGCTGTCAATTCCATCTAAGTCAATTTCTTTAGGAATAGGGCAGAAGTCTTTGATCAGTCTTGCAGTTGAATAGAAGTAGTTCAGCAAATGGACAAAAGCTTCTGGACTCTTTATGTTTCCATTTGGATATGCAGAAAGGTCTTTAGGATCAAATCCATCTGAAAAGTCGTCATTCAGCTTCAGGCGAAAGCTCTTGTGGATCCTGTTGACATCTAGTTCAATTGACTGGCTTTGCCTTTCTTTCAAGTACCAGTTTGATTCTGTGAAGTAGCTATGAAGAAGATCTACATAATTGTTGAATTCAGCCAAGCTCAATTCATTGAACTTGACCAATTTCCAATTGTAGCATCTGTCAGTGTCAAATATAGTCATTATGTCAAAAACTCCGGGTGGTTGATTGTCATGAAGTCTTTTCTTCCTCTCCAATATTTCCTAAGCCAGTCTGAAGACGCTGTGTCTGGGCACATCTTGTTGAAGACTAATGCAATGTCATGTGGGCAATAGAGCAGATCACTAGTGAATCCTGGATATCCACGCCATTCAGACCAGAATGAACATGATCTTTTTACAATTTCTGTGAGGGTGTCACAGACTTGAAGCGTATAGCTGTAATGTATTTCTGGAACTAGTCCAAAGAACAGATTCAAAGCATTCATCAGGTTTTCAAAGCTGATTGAATTCAAAGTGTCTTCAAAGACTAGAATTCCAAAACGATTGCTTTTAGATGGAGAAACTTTCATTCTGAAAGTTCTTTCAATCCTGTTCATTTCCATTTCAATGTCATCTGCAAACTCACTGTCTAGAGCAAGCCAGAATGCACATCTGCAATACAAGTCAAAATCACCAATAGACATGTATTTGAAATTCTTCTTAGGGCTGTCTTGAAGAAGGTCAGTGTCAAATATAGTCTCTCCATCATCAAAGACGACGTGAGTTACAATTCTTCCAGAAGGATCAATTTCTGTAGTTGTGATCTTTGGAGCTTGGATCATCTGTTTACCACCCATCCTTTAAAATATTTCTTGGTCATTTCCATGATTGGATGCACGTCTCTAGGACTACTGTCTAGGAACCTGTGGAAATACGTATCAAGATAAGACTTAAGAATATACCATTCAAAATAGCCATCCGCTGAACTTGTTGGGTAGTTTGGAATCCTAAGGTCGCGAGAAGACAATCCAAATTCATCATTCAGCAGATAGAAGAAGTTTTCCATCCACTTTACATTTCCATTTGGATATTTCCTATTCTTATTGATATATGAAGCTGTTACGACTTCAGAAAGACCATTGTCATCTACTGTAAGGTGGAATCTTTTTTCTATTCTGTTCAAGTCCATAGTAATCATTCCATAATACTTGAAAAAAGAACCGATGAAAGAATATGCCATTCCAGTGTATCTGTCAAACTTATCAAAGTCTAAGCTAGAAAGCTTAGATTCAGGCATGAAATTCAGATTGTCAGAATCAAATATTGTCATTATTCTATATGAAGCCTGTTTGAAAAAGTCTTGCAATCGACAGATCCCAAGACTCTCTTGTTGTCAGATCTCAAATTGGTGTTTATGTAGTCATCATATTCCCATTCATAGAAATATCCTAGGTCTTTAGCCCAATCAGCGACATACTTCCTAGCTTCAACCGGAAAATCAAATATGAAGTTCTGGTATATGTTAGCTCTAGTTGCAGAATAAAGGATTTCATGGCAGTATGGCTGGATGTCAACAGACGAGTGCCAGTTCTTCATTATAGTATCTGTCAATCCAAACTTGTAGTTTATCCATGACATAATAGTTTCTGGACGAACCAGGTTTTTGTTTTCAAGGAATTGTTCGAGTTCATATGGAGAAGTCTTGATGTTGACAAGCTCAATCTTGAAACTCTTTTCTATTCTGTTAGCTTCATACGAAACATCTAGATATTCTGGATCCCAAACGCCCTTTCCATGCTGGATATATGCTTTCAAGAAGCAATAAGATATAAAAGCGTATGTATCAAACGCTGCTAAAGAAAGATTCTTGAAGTTTGGCCTAGGATCATCAAAAAGATTGTCAGAACTGAAAAGAACATTGTTCAAGCTTTTAGCAATGATCTTTCTAGTCCTATGTGAACTTATCCATCTAGCTTTAGGCATTTTATTTCCTCACATCATCCAGTCAAGAATCTTACCAATGATTTTTTCTTCTTCATCTTTTCCTTTGATCTTTTCTGGAATATAGGTGGTCTTCAAGCTGTCAGCACTTCCTGAAATGTTGTTCTTTGTCAAATACCAAGTGTATATGTCTGCTAGATGGACATATGTCTGATGCCAGTAATAATAGTCTTCATCACTTTCATCATCTACATCAGCATTTGCTATTGACGCTTCACCGATTATTTCTTCTTCAGACTTCTTGTCATAGAGCTTGAAATATGCGTTGAGAAGCTTATGGAAGTTGTTGAAGAAAACATTGCAATATTCACCAGTATAATCACCAATGTCACTACTGATAATCAGCTGGAAAGTCTTGTCTATTCGATTTACTTCCATCCTGACATCAGCAAAAAAATAGTCTGCTACAAAGTACAAAGTAGACAAGTACAGATCTACTTTGTCAAGTGGCAGCTCATCTAAGACGCCATGCGGCCACTCTTTGTCTGAATTGTAGATTTCTATTGGCTTCATCCTTGTATGTCTAAGTTTACAACCATTGCTCTTTCAGTAGTCCAAAGCCCTTCATTGATTAGCACACTAGCCAATAGCCTTCGTATGTCATCTCCATAGGCATATCTCCATTCTCTAGCCCACATCTTGTCATTGTTTATATCGTACAGCTTTTGTTTGCAGACTGCATCTTCTAAGTATGAAAGTACGTATTTTGCTTGTTCTAGATCTAAAGACTTAGGTATCAAGCCAAGATATTTGTTCAAAGCTGTCAATAGGAATTCTAAGTTTGAAATATTCTTGTTGTATTCAAACATACAATATATGTCTCTTTCTGCATTAGACACAAGCTTAAGGTCAAATTCGCGAGAAATCCTGTTAGAATACATGATGATTGTAATCTTATTCTCATAAAATGAAACTATGCTGTCTGCCACAACTTTACATGCAGCAACATAAAGGTCAAAATCAGACAACAGCATCCTTTTAAATTCTTCTTTTGCTGGCACAAAAAACATCTTTGAATAGTCAAAGATGATATCTCCAGAGTCTACATAAGACACACTAGAGGAAAATATTCCATCAGGTGGACTTCCACTTTGTCTTTTCCTATATTTCAACATGACGAACTAATTATACAAATTGAAATAAGATTTAGCAGAGCTCTTTGTTGTTGTGGTAGTGTAGCCAATGCTTCATGCTTATCTTGTTGTGTTTCCACATCCATTCAGCATAGTATTTTCTTACATCGAATGGATATATGTAGCTTTTGTTTTTGTCGTCAAAGTCCAACAAGATCCTATTTCCGGCATAAGTGAAGTTTTTCTCTTCAAAATACCTGTCTATTGTCATTGGGATAAGACCAAATTCTTTGTTCAAGGAAGTAGCAAAGTATTCAACATGATCAAGATTGTCTGAGTCTTCAAAGACATTCCTTGTAATCCTGTCTCCAAAAGTGTTTTCAATTCCATCTCGGACAATCAGTTTTATCCTGAACTGCTTTTCAAGCCTGTTTGAATCTACTTCTACAATTTCTTCATATGCTTTTCTAGTGAATGACATTATTCCATAGAACATCATCCTAGAATACCTGTCAAACTCTTCCATTGAAAGCTTCTTGAAGTTTGGCCTAGGATCATGCAATAGGCGGTCTGAATCAAACAGAACTACATTTGAAAGCTGCTTTACAGCTTTTGTCTTCATCAAAGTGACTACGCCATCACGTATTTCATATTCATCAACAGGACATACACATTCCATATATCATCTCCAATGTCTTAGTCAAGATGTGGTTTTTGAAACCCGCCGATTCAAATCTTCCTACTGTCCAGTTCAGGTCATCTAGCATTTTTACATAGCCAGGAATCTGTCTATATTTAGACACGCCTTCTTTGCTGTATTCTATGTTGAACTTATGGAACAGCTGCTTTATGTTTGTCTTATGCTTAAGTCCAAAGAATTCATCTATAGCTAGCTGGAAATATTCAAGTGCTAAGAGGTTCTTTGTCTCCATGTTGAACAGCTTATCATCAATCAGGTCATCTTCTCCTTTGTCGACTGTAAGTCTGAATGTCCTGTCAATCCGGTTGAACTCAACATTGTATTCAAAGAACTGATCTACAAAAAGGCAGAATGTGCAGACATACTGGAAGAATTCAGAAATACTAAGGTCAGAATATCTGCTAGATGGCAGTAATTCTAACCTGCTAGTGTCAAATATGAATTTGATGTCTTTATTGTCTTGAGAGTTTTTCACGCAATCTACTGATCTGTTCTTTAGTCAAGCCAATTTCTATCAGATATCCATAGACCAGGTCACTCATTTTTGGAGCCTTTGACGAATAGTGGTTCAGGAGGCTGAAACTGCATACGTACTTTATCATTTCATCGATATGGAGCTTTTTGATTGCTTCATACTTAGTTGTTCCCTTTTCAATCCCGTAGTAGTTCTTGTATGTAGCAAAGTAATCATCAATGAGCTCAGTGTAAGTAGCGCCGCACATTGCTTCAATCACCATGCATACGAACCCTGTGCGGTCTTTTCCTTCAAGGCAATGGATGTAGTATGGCCCATCGTTCTCAAGAATTGATTCAAACAACGCTTTCATCTTTGCAGAAAACTCTTCAGACTTGTATGCTGCGTTCATTCCTAAGAAGACAACTTTGTTGGAGTTCATCAGCCCTTGGAAGTATTCATTCACTTGGTATTTAGGAGCATCGACATTCTTGTCTGACAGATCAATGTCAAACATGATTCCATTCTTTTGAAGAAGAGAGTCAACTGTCGCTGCTCTACTTCTTGAATTGTCTACTGGAGAAGCACCGCGGTACAGGATGTTCGATTTCAGATTTCCGCATGCCATCATTCTGAAGTTAGCAAATTCTTCTTTTGAAGGGTATTCGTTGATGTCATCACTGTAAGAAATTGACATTGTGTCCTGGATGTCTTTGTACTTAGCAGGAGTGTTCATTGTAACAAGTGCTTTAGTGTCCTTGTCAAATCTATTCTCTACATAGATATCATTTCCATAGTTGATGCAGAATTTAATGCATTCATATCCAGGATATGCTACAAGAAGCTCTTGCCCCGCTGGGACATAGTAGCCATTGTAGTAGCCAACATCTTTCCAGGCAGCATTGTTAGTAGTAAATTCTATGTCAATGCTGTCTCCATAGTTGAATCCAAGAGCATTGAAGTCTTCTGCACTGATGTCAAGGTATGCTCCTCCAAACTCATCATCATGGTGGATAGAGCATAAGACAGCCTGAGTCACATTAGTGGGGCAGTTGCTTCCTGGTCCATCATCATGTGAAACTGCTGGAAAAATGAATTTGACTAGCACCGCTGCTAGTCCAACCAATAAGATTATTGCTGCTGTTTTTTTCATGTTTGTCGTATTTAGAATCATTGAATATTTTACTTAAACTACCTTACAGTGCATCTGAAGTCGCATGTCCTTAAGTTGTCATACATGATATGCATAAGAGTCATTTCATCACCTTTCATTTTTTCACATATTGTTATTGTGTTCTTTGCAAGGACTGTATAAGGAATTTTAGTCCCATTGTCATACGCTTCGCATATGTATTTCATCTTCATATAAGTATCATGCCATCTGTCTACATTGTGATGGTATTTCCACTCATCACCTACAGATTCATCATATGCATATTTGATAGAGCCTACAAAATTTTCTTTTTCTCTTCGTCCATCTAAAAGCCCAAAATGAAGGTTCAAGAGGTTTTGAAAGTTCTCAAGAGCCTTCAAGTTCACTATTTCTTTGTAATGGAGATAAAAATGGTCAGGATCTAATCTTTGCTTTTCATAATATGGAATCCTTAAATGGAAGATCTTGTCTATTCTGTTCACATAGAATTCATTTTCAGACATTCCATAGTATGCATATACAGCAAAATCATATAAAGTCCCAACATAGAGGCTGAAATCCCCTATGTCAAGGACTGAAAGATCAGCAGGTTTTCCAAGCAAGTGGTTGTTGTCGCTATTGAACAGCCATGCTATCTGCTTTCCATATGTTTGATGGTAGAAAGGAAAGTCCATCAGAAAGAAATGTAAGATGAACCAAAAGGATTTCGACAGACTTGATTTTGGAACCATTCATCATCATGGACTCCTTCAATCTCTTCTTGCCGTTCTGAAGCTTCCATCTCAGCATAGTATTCTTCTAATGCATCAATCCGTTCTTCCTCTTCTTTCTTTTCAAGAGCTTCTAAGTCTTTTTCTCTTTGCTCTAATTCTCTTTGGTCCCACTTGTATTCTTCACGGACTTTCTGAAGCTCAAGCGCTGCATTCAGCCTGTCTTGCCGTTCTCTCATTTCTTTTTCAGTCATTGGCCTAGGATCAGTGTCTTTTCCTAATTCTAGCTCTTCGTCCCCGCATCGGTCGAACAGTTCTTTCCAGCATTCTGGGCATGTGCCAGAGATAATAATCTCTCGTTCTTCGGCTGGCATTTCCGGAAAAGCGTCTTGGATGCTGACGTTCTTTACTATCCACTGATAGTACTTTTCTGCGTCTAAGATGACTGGTTTGTGGACCTTCCCACACAAGGTGCAGTCTTGTGGCTGATAGCGGATTCTTTCTCCTCTTGAATACATTTGATATTCCTTTCCTAACTATGTCCAAAATCTTCATCTTTAGTGTAAGACTTCAAGCATTTCAATGCATGGTCAGCAAGCTCTTTAGTCGGACATATTCCAAACATGTCATAGAGCTCTTCAAATGTCTTGCCCCAGACAACCCATTCATATGAAAACTTTGAATAGTCAGGCCGGATCGCCTGATATTCATGGCACATTTCATGCGCAAAGCACAGCGCCATAAGCTCAGGAGAGTCATATTCTCCAAGCATGATATGTCCATTCGTGTGCGCTGCCTGGTTCTTTCCAAAGCAACCAATCACGTTTTCGTCATTTAAAGTCACTTCAACTTGGTTGAAAGAAGCAACTTCCTTGATTCTGTCTTCAACTTCTTTGAATGTCATTTTAGTCCTCGAATCTGAAATTCTGAATTAGTTCTTTCTTGTTGAAGAACATTTTCTTGCAGAAGATCCCAAAAGTTGGCTCCCAGTCTGTCCCATCTTCAGTTTCTCTTCTGATGACTAGATCTTCTGCAAAAGGAAATTTTTCTGAATATCCAGACAGTCTGGCTTTTCCATACTTCGAAACTCTTGGGGATTTCTTCAAAAACGCATTTTCAGCTTTCTCCAGGATTTTCATCCTCTTGACTGCATCATCATTGCTTGTCCAAACTGAATCAATATGGACATTCTCAGTGTCATGGCCCAGATCTATGTCAAAGATGACAAATGCAAACTCTGGTTGAGGAAACCTTGCAATGTTTCCAAAGTCTCTCTCACTAAAGACTTTCTTCATGAACTTCACACGTGTCTCATCAGTAGTTCCAATTGCTTGAAAGTCTTCTTCAATCCCATCATCAGTCATTCCTTTTGTGAATGCTAGAGCCGTTGGCTCAGCTTCATTAGGCTGGATCTTTTCAGGAATTTTAAACTCGTCTTGTCTGTCCATTGTCTTTGTTCCTCTTTTCACATGCTTCAATGTCGATTGTTGGAAGAGTTCTAAATTTTCCTTCACCATATTGCATAGTGTCATGCTGAACATAAAAAGAATTTTCTTTTGCAAACCGGTTGATCCAATCTATGGTTGCATCAAGTTTTCTTTCAATTCGTTCTAGCCTAGGATAAAATTCAGATTCTTCCTTCAGCTTTCTTTCAGCAAATTCTTTGAAGTACTCAAGGCTTAGAATACTCATCTAAACCACTTTCCTGTCTTTCAATGTCTTGTATTCTTTGCAGAACTTCAGCAAAGCTTCCATGCAATCAGGACATACGTCCCATTTTTCAGATTTTCTCAAATATCCGTTGAAGACTTTGATCTTTCCACCGCAAAAGTTTTGATTTGACATTGAAACAATCCTATTTTTGCAAATGTCGCACTGAATGAATTTTGACACTACTTTCATTTTATTACCTCCAAGAAATGCTTAAAGACGCATAAGAATCATTCACTCCACAGATTCCAACTTCAGATGGACACCATCTGTATCTGACTTTGAATCCATCTTTTGTAAGTTTTGCTGCAATAGCTTTAGCTTCATACTGCTGTGAATCAAGAGTAACAACTGTTGAATATTCACCTCTAGAAGCAGCACTTTTGATCTGAGCAATAGTATTGTCGTAAAGCTCTTTGTTCAGATTTTCAGCTCCATCATTGACATTGTCTGCTAACTGCTTGGCTTCATTTGCTTTCATTTCTTTATTCTCCACGTGAGAAACAATTGTGTGAAATCCCATTTGTTTTTACCTCTCTTTAAAACTTCTTGACTTTAATGTTTGTGTATTTATTGATTTGATTTTCTTCAAGTTCCAAAAATCTCTCTTTAGCATGAATTTCATTATATCCACTAACTAACTGAAACTGTTTCTCTCCACTTCCAGTAGTAGCTTCTACTTGATAGACATAGAATTTCTTGTCAAGGTAGTCATCATCGTCAAGATATGTTGGATCATCATACTTCTTATGATCTTCTTTTGTCCATGGCTTGTATGGATCTGAATATTCCCACCCGGCAGCTTTAGCTCTTTTAGTGAACTCTTTCTTCAAGTTCATCTTGTTCTTGAATTTCAGCCAGTCATTATGAGTCTTTGAGATGTGCTCATATAAGTCCTGGTACTGGTTCTTGTCTGCATCTGGAAGAACTCTATGCTCTTCAGTGAAGGAATAACCTTTCAGGTCTGGATTTGGATTGCAAAAAACTGCAACCTTGCCTTTATAGCAGATTGCACACCACTCATATCTTTTCTTTTTGTCTGTATTCATTTTATCACCTCGAATTTTTAGTTTATGAACTAAGTTGTTTAGGCTTTTGTTCGTTTGTCAATTATATTATACTCTTCTTTTTCTACATTCAACACAATCTTGTTTCATTTGTTCATATTCAATTTCACCACCCGGAAAATCCCATAAGCCGTGTTTTCTTCCAAATGCTGCTCCAAATCTCAAGTGTGGAGCATATCGCTTGTCAGCTTTCCATAGATAGTAGTGCAAATCCATGTGCTCTTTGAATGGAACATAGATAAAATTCTCCTTGCATTTCTCCAAAGATGGATCGATTTTCTTTGGAATGATGTGGTGCAATGTCAGCTTTCCAGCACGAACATTTGCGATCCGATAAGATTCTCTGTCGCTGAATTTTGTCTTGTCTACTGGAACATAGTTGAAGACAATCTTTTTAGATTCTACATCTTCAATCAACTGATTGTATCGTGAAATCCACGCGTTGTTGTCTGGGTTTGGAAAGCGAAGCATTTGTCAGATGTTGTTCCTTACAAGATATTTCGTATATCTTTTTGGAAAAGTCCTTATTTGGCCTTTGAAGAAAAGATGATATCCACTAGGATGTTTCTTTGTCCATTCTTCTGATTCACAGAAATCGTGGACGAATCCATTTCTAATCCATTGGAAGTGAAAATGGAAAGTCTCCCACCTAGCAATTCCTTTTATCTTTGTCGTCAATGGATGCTTTAGCCAAGCTCTGAATGCTTCGATGAAGCAATTTGAATAGAAAGGCTTAGTGTAGACGACATTGTCAGCAAGCCTGAAAGAATTAGCTGATGTCAGCAATGTTCTTCTGTAGTCTTTATTGATCATTGCAGTTTCTTTAGTTTTGACTATCTTTAGTCAAATCAAACAGATCACAGACGTCTTTCATGTCAGATGGAGTAAATCCATTCTCATAGTTCATCTGCAAGAACACAACAATCTTTTCACCTAAGTCAAGCTTGTTGATTGCACGAAGGTCATTGTAGTCAGAAGCATCATCATCAAGGACAACAATGACTGCATCATCAGCTAGCTCATCATTGTGCTCGTCTAGCCACCACTTGATCTTAGTGAACTTCGTGATATGGTCTCCTGTGTCATATTTCCGCTGAGTAGACACATTGCCATAGAACACGCCTTTGTCAACCAGCCACCTGTGGAGAGATGGCAATGGAGTTGGCATATCAAGTCCTTTCCAAGGCCAATTAGGCGTTGGATCATCAAGAGAGCCTCTGTTGCACCATGCAGTAGACAATACTACTTTCATCCCAGGATATTTCTTGTAGAGGAGTTCAAAGTACTTCTTGATCTTTGGATCAATGTGATAGTTCTCCGTCTTTCCACAAAGGAATGATGTCCCATTCTCGACAGAAGTCAAAACTCCATCGAAGTCAAGAAAAATCAAATGCTTTATCTTTTCCATAGGAATATCTTACTTCTTGAGGAAGCCAAGTTCGTAGATCTGAGGACGCATCTTGTCTGCGAGCGCTTTGAAGAGCGCGTTGGAATGGAAGACGAAGCATTCGTTCTTGTCGGCAATCACACAGACGTTCGGAAGCGGTCTGCCGTTCTTCTCGAACTTCTTCAGATAGAACAGCATCTGACAGGCGGTCTTCGCCATCTCGACTTTGCTCGAGTAGTCTGAATCGTACTTGTACTCGACAATTACTCGATGGACCTTGTCGCCGTCTTTGATCTCGAAATATCCGTCGCATTGGAATGGATAAGAAATTTCGATCCCCTTGAAGAAAGTCTTGAAGATCTCGTTGTAAGTGTCTTCGACTTGGCGTTCGATAGCAGAAGACTTAAGCGCAGAAAGAAATTGGTTGTTCGTCATTTTAGCGTTTCCTCGAATTATGATTTAAGAAGTGGTTTCCAGAAAGTGTCTTCAGATGGAACAAACAGATTCTCAAGCTTGACAAGCTTTTGATTGTTGTACAAATATGAAATGACTGGAACGTCTTTGCCATCAAATGGATCAGAATCTTTAAAAGCCAGTGACACTGCGTCTTTGTATGCTCCAAACAAGATGCTGTTTTCTTTTTTCATAAGAAGTTCAGTTTTTCCAAAGCACCGGATCTTCTCTCTGTTTCTGCTTCCAGCTCTGTCAAAATACCCTTCCATATAGAGCTTGAAGTTGTTTGTTCCATTGACAAGGACAAGAAAGAAATTAGCCACGTTCTGGTCAAGTGAATTCACTGGAAGGTAGATCATGAAGAAAGTATCTTTGTAGACTTCTCTAATTTTCTCATCTAGAAAAGTGTCAGCATGGTTGTACACTACAGGAATAGCTCCTGGGTACATCCTCATCAGATATGAAAGGTCACCATTAATGTCAAAATCTTCAAAATCTGCTTCAACGCCGTTTTTCATTTGCTTAGATCCCTTCAGTTACAGTCTTGTCAATGAATGCAGCAATTTCAATTGGGTCAAATGACTTAATGAAATGCTTGTCTCCAGTCCGTTCATCGACCATGCAGCTTTTTCCTCCATTGGTGATTTCAGCTACTGAAACATTGATTTCTCCATATCTGATTCTCCGGATGTTTGCATACATGCCATACTCATCAGCATTGAACATGTCATCATTCATTTCTTCAAGGTGAAGGCCCCTCTCAATGTCATAGAACGTGAAGTTGACCTTATAAGCTTTGCCATTGTCTGCATTTGTGACAAAGAAAAGGTACTCTACAGATGGAGGAAACTTGCTAGAATAAGACCCCGGGATAGTCCCCATGCCAATGTAGTCGACAACATGGTTTGTCTTGATGACATCCCCGCCTTTGAAGAAGAGCCAGATGAATGTTTCAATATAGTGCCTGAAGCATGAAACAATGTCTAGACTGTCAGCTATTTCATCAGGATTCATATGCTCCATAGCTGAAGCAGCAGTGAAGAATGACATATAGCCTTTTTTGTCGCTTGGATAAGTTTCTCCTTGGACAAAGTCATTATAGCCGTTGAATCGTGGAAAGACATTCTGCTCAATGACTTTTGTAGCAAGATAATGAGTTCCAGCTTCTAGAGAATATTCAAGGTCTCGAATCTGCTCTTGGATCTTCTTAAGACTTTCAATGTCTTTCTTCCACTTGTTCAAGGTGTTCAAGTTCCTGGCAAACTGATCTGGAAGTGTCTCAAGCTTCGAGTAGTCGAATTTGAAATCTGTCTCAATGTAGTCGTTCATCTTTTTTCTCTTGACAGTTATATTATAATAAAGCGTTCTGTATTTAGCAGAACACTTTTTAATAAATTTTATTCATTTCTATATGGCTTTATAGCTTAGAATCAATCATATGCACCCGGGTCAGTTCCTTCAAGCATTGTCCCATGGTACTGTCCTAATGGATCAAGGTAATAAGTGACATTCATTATTGATCCTTTGTTTGGGTGCAGGCAAATTCCTCTTCCATAGAAGACAATGACGATCTGGTCTTGAGAAGCGTGGCTTTTCTTAAAGACATATGCCACCTTGTCACGAGATTCATATTGGCAGCCCCAATAGACAAGAGGCTCAGACACATGATTGTTTTTCATCAACAGTAATCTCTTTTTGGTTACCTTCAACAAATTCTTTGTCTTCAGCTACAGTACTTTCAAGCTGGTCTAGTCCAGCATGAATCCAGCATTTCTCACAGTCATTGAAGCGCTTGCATCCTTTTTCACAAAACACATAGCATGCATTTGCTAGCTGCTTTGCAAAGATGCTGACATCCATATTGTCAAATGCCGTATCATCCATCTGCTTCATGCTGTCAAGAGTCCACCCAACAGCACGAAGGATCATTTCTTTCTTCTTGTCAAAGTCTGTGATGTAATGCTCTTCGTCTGCCATGTCAGTCTTTCTTTGGCTGCTCTAGCTCGGGCGGAGGAAAATCCGGCTTTTCTTCTTCCTTGATTCCTTCATCAAGGTTCTTCTTGCTCTGGTCTTTGAAGACGGCTTCAATAGAAATCGTCATGATGCAGATGAAGAAGAAAATTGCTACAACTAATGCTACTGGTCCCATTTTATCAGTCCTCAAACAAACCTATTACCATTATGATTAAAACCACTGCGGCTAAAACCAATTCAAAATCATACATATCTGCAGATTGCTATGATGAGCGTCAGTGTAATTCCACCTAAGGCTAGACCACCTAAAATTGTCAAGAATGTTTTCATATCTATATTTTACTGCTTTTGCGCCACAATCAAGCATGTCGTCTCTGGGCAGTCCTTTTTGAAGACGTGGCAGATCTTTCTCCAGTACTTTGGATATTCTTCATTTGTCTTTGTGTAGCTGTTGATGGCAAGGCCGCAGTCTTTCAAGAAAGAAAAGAACTGCTGCTTTTTGCAGATCAGCTTTCTTTCTTTAGTCTCTCTGTCCCAAGACTCTTTGCCCCACGTAGCAACTAGAAGGAATTCAATCAGAAGGTCTTTAGAAATAAGCCAAGCGTTGTTCCCATCAAGATATCTTGCACTATAGTCTACATACCCGGGCGTCTTAGTCAATGGCAAAAAGTCTCCACCTGGCCCATTCACCCATGTGTTTCCATCACATTTAGTGATGCCAGTGAACTTCTTGAACAAGTCAGAGTATTCTTTTGTCTTGAATTCTACTGTGTATCTTTCATCTCCAGGCTGCTTCACCATTTCACGAATGACGATGATTCCACCGGGGTTGAGATGCTTGCATGCTCTTTCAATCGTAAACCTGATTGGAATGTCTGTATATCTGATTTTTTCCTCAGCACAGTATGAAGAGACTTCATGGAGGACAGAGCAGAAGACAATGCAGTCGAACATCCTGTCTTCTTCAAGGTCAAACAAGCTAGAGCAGATGAAATTGATTCCAGGAAACTTAGACTTAGCAAGTTCAATGCTTGTAGAATTGATGTCAAGCCCAGTCACCTCAGCGCCTGTCTCATCAGCAATCCTCTTAGTGAAAGCCCCATCAGCGCATCCAACATCTAGAACAGTCTTGCATCCATATGATGCAATGATTGGAGGGATGTTCTGCTTTGTAGAGAAGAATGACGACTTTGCCATTCTTTCCAGATACTGGCCATGGTTAGACACAGCAGACAGCTCTTCAAGCTTGTTCATCTACTTTCTCCAGATTGCAGTGCAGACTAGACAAATCACGCCAAGAAATGCCACAGCAGCAATTGGAATCCATAGGGGAGAAAGTACCCACCACCAGCTCCAGTCAATGACATGAGTCAGTTTTAAGACAATGAATGCAATAGTGAGAAGATTTGCAAAGCTCCCACCAGCGGTCACTTCAGTTTTAGTTTCTTTGTTCATTTTAGCTCCAGTATTCCTTGATGAAAAAATCTACTTCTTTCTTTTGAAATCCCTCTTCACGAAACCACGTTTCTGCCATTCCTCGAGCTTCATCGATTGTCACATCTTGAGGACGCTGCTTTTCAATGATGTTGTGCTCTTTTGCAGCAATCATCTTGAATCTAGCCTTTCGAAGAGGATGCTCTTCAAGCTCTCGAACAGTAAAAGCTTTTGCAACCAGGTCAACTGAAGGAAGAGAAGGAACCTCATATCTTTCAGGAAGGCCCTTTTCATTGCAAACAAGGTTTGCATATCTTTTGACAGTGTAGATGCTGCCATCAGCACCAAGACAAATCATTTCATCTGCGTTCATTTTTATCCTTTGTTTTCAATTTACGATTTAATTATACTGAATTCAATTTTGATTAGCAGAGGCATTTCTGAACCGCCTTGAATATTCAAACATGATGCAGCTTGCAGCGCAAGCTACGTTCATAGAGCGGACAGACCCAAACTGCTCAATGTAGACCATTCCATCACATTTTTTGATTGTCTCATCATCGAGGCCTCTCTGCTCTTCACCCATCACAAAAGCGCTTTTCCTTGGAAAATCACAGTCAAGGATGTTCTGAGGATGGTATGAAGTTACATTGTCGACAGCATAGATCGTATAGCCATTAGCTTTCAATGCTTCAAAGACTTCATCAAAGGTGTCTGCATGGAAGATATGCTCATAGTGGTGGACGCCAACAGTCCCACGACGGTCAATGTTCCTACGGCCAATGATATATGACTCTTTGTTCAGAAAAGCATTGCCAGACCGGATAGCACTAGCTTTATTGAAGTCATGACCAATGTTCTGATAGACCATGACTAGGTCTGTCCGCCGAGGCTGGAGGTCAGCACGGATCTCTGCATCAGACCAATTCTTGTAGATGTCAATGACATTTGATGAGACATTTGTCTCATTTGAAAGGCCATGTGAGTATTTTGTAATCATTTTGATAACAGTTTGTTATTGGTTTGGCAACAGTTTTGAGATGTTGATTTTTCTGATCTGGACATTCTGGTTTGAAAATCCAATGCCATAGGGGACAACTTCAACTTCAGACGTCGGCCATTCTAGCATGAAGCAGCATTTTGCATGCGCAATTGCATCTTCAAGGTTGTCGCCATCAAACTTTGACGTCCCAGAAAGAAGATGGCCTCCTTTTGCAGGAGGCATTTGGATTTTCCAAGAAACAAGGTATCTCATCTTAAAAGCTTTCAGCAGTTGACATATCTAATAATATCAAATGCTGAAAGCCTTAGCAGAGGAAATTAGAACAATTTTATTTATAATTTAATCGTTTGTTTTTTCTAATCTCCAAGCAATAGCTCTACGAAGATAATCAACATATTCATCACTGATTGTTAAGATTTTTCCAGGTGCATCACTGATTTTTGCTACAGGAGAATCGTTGCACTTAACAACCTTCATAACGATATTAAGTGGATGGATTTCTCCAAACGCCGGGCATCCAGCAAGATATGTACCGATTCCAAAAGCGACTTTTGTCTTTCCTTTGAAATACTCATAAATCTTATTTGCCTTTTCAAAATCGAGCGTATCAGAGAAAAGAAGCATCTTAGTTTTTGGATCAATTCCAAGTTTCTTATAATGAGAAATGATTTTTTCACCCCAAACAAATGGATCTCCAGAATCATGACGAACACCACTGAATAGTGTTGCGTAAGTTAGATCGAAATCGCGTAGAAAAACATCTGTTCCAAGCAAATCTGTCAAATATGTTCCATTTTGAGTTTTATATTCTTTGACCCAAGCTTCCATCATATAATGGTTGGCATAAGCCGGATTTAGCTTATGATTTCCTTCCCCTACACAGGTCGCAGCCTCATGGGCCATTGTACCAACAGGCATAACTTCAAATTCACGTGCCATATAGACATTAGACGTTCCAACGAACTTAGAATCTTTGAACTCACCATTACGTTCCTTCAAAAGATTGATAATGTATTCTTGCGCCTCATCGCTAAGACGGCGACGAATGCCAAATTCAGAAAATGCCCCAATGTTGTATTTTCCATCAACGAGATCCTGAACTTTTTGATCTGCCTGACGCTTAAATTCAGCAAGCAAATCCTTATAGTTGTATTGCATTCGGAAATAAACTTCATTCACGATTGCAAGTGTTGGAATCTCATACATGGAGGTATTCAGCCAAGTGCCTTCAGCCTCGATTGTCATTCCACAACCAGTATCTGTTTTTTCAATTTTGAAATCTTCAAAACGAGGATGCCACAAACGAAGAAAATTAATATAGGATTTTTTCATCCACGGAATTGCACCTAGATAATCAAGCTCATCTTCGGTAAAACGAAGATTGCAGTATTCACGAATTTGCGCGCGAATTTCCTCTACCATTTCCTCAGTAAACCTCGTGTCTTCGTTTCTACAACGAAACTGCCACAAAGTTGTATATTCTGGAAACTGATGATAGATCATCTGTCCCATAGAAAATTTGTAGGCGTCTGTGGAAATCAGTGAATTGATGATTCTAGGAATTTTCATTTTGTTTTGTTTTTGTTTGTTGTTTTTAGATAGAAAGGAAATACCCAAGCTTGAATACTACCTTTGGATTTGTCTCATAGCTTGGTGGCTGCATGAGGAGAAATGCCGAAAGGATGCTGTGGAGGCGTTCTATTTGGAACTTTTCATTCTTCTGAGATTCACGGCGCTCTTCTTCTAGCTCATAGTCGTCTTCATCTTCATCATATTCGCCTTCATGCTCAACATCTGTCCTGTCGTCTTTTATGATGATCTTGATCTTCTGAAGAGTCTTGTCTTTCTTCTTGTTCCTGAACCGCATTCCAAAGTTGAAGAACTGCTGCTCAAAGACATGCAGATACATGTTGCCACTGAAGATAATGTCTTCAATGTCTCTGTCATATTTTCCTTTCATAATATATTCAAGGACACGGACCATGTCTTTGACATCATCGACTGAAATGACACAAGAAGATCTTGCTCCAGAACCAGTCAGATTGAGGAATTCATACAGCTCGTTGAAGTCTGAAAGGAAATTCTCTTCTAAGATCTCGTATGCTTCATTTCCAGACTCTGTGTCAAGCCATACTGGAAACGGATCTTCTTTCTGCTCTGGAAGAGTCCCATATTTCTTGTCGTCAGCTGTTGGCTTCCCACGGATTGGAATGAATGGCTCCATCCCTTCTTTCTTGATTGTCTCTTCTAGCTTTTCATCAGTGTTCTTCTGATATCCACAGTCATGCTTGAGCTCTTCTTTATAGAGCGCATGCACTTCATCAGCACTATGCTTTCTTTTTCCTGTATTGTCTACAGCAAAGACTCTGAACAATGTTTCAAGGCCCATGTCAAATCCAATCTAAAATCACAAAATAATATACTGCTTCACTTTTTCTTTGCTTCTTGCTTGTCCCAATATGAAGTAGTTCTGTCATAGTCAGCCTTCATCTTGATCTTTCTGAAGAAGTTCCGTATCAGCTCATCTGTCATTTTGATCTTCTTCAGTTCAGTATAAGGAAGTTCTGCAGTCATGAAATGCCATAGCTGTTCGAACTTCCTTTCAGTTCCCATTAAGACAAATTCTCTGCAGAAGTCATTCTTCCTGTCAATGTTGTAGATGTATTTCAGGAACAGAATCGCTGCGTCAAAGTCTTCATATTGAGTATGGTACCATTGAGAAAATCTTTCTGGAGTATCGGTGTTGTATTCAAACACCTTGTCAATCCTGTTGAAGTAAATGATGTTTATCGGTATTCTGATCATGTCTGCAAGCGCATAGACAGATGCAGCAAAGCTGTCAAATGCTGTCAATGACATTCTCTTCAGCTTGATTGGATTTGGAAGTGGAAGAACTCTTTTCTGGAACTCTACCCATCGTTCTATAGAAGTCTTGTAGATCATGTCCACCCTTTGACATCAAGCTTGTTGTCTCTTAAGAAATTGAGGATTTTGTTCATTACAATGGGATATCTTTTAATTATCCCTGACAAGTAAGACTGAGTCAGAAAATAGCAAAGTCCATGCGACACTGTATTTATTCTGTCGCATTCTACATTGATGTCTTTTTCATCTTCTATCTGGAACAATGACCAGAACTTGTCTTCTTTTCCTTTGACGCTGAACAGATACTCTAGAAATGATTCAAACCAAAGAAAGTACACAGTATATGTCAAGCCAAAGTTTTTCATATTGTTCGGAACAACTTTGACGCTGTAGTCAAATGTTCTGTCTATTCTGTTAAGGCAGAATTTTTCTGGATCAAGCTGAAGCCATACAGAAACAGTATACAATGCTCCAGCATATTGGTCTAGCTCTTCAAGAGAAAAATCATGGAATTCTCTTGATTTCCTAGTGTCCAGCAATGGAATCTTGTTGAATATTCTGGCGGTGGTAGTCAGCATCTATTTCAGATATTTTATGAATCCAGACTTCTGCTTTGGGACATTGTCCATCAAAAACCTGTAGAATGCCTTGTTGTTTGGCATTCTTTCAAGAGCAACTTGGTTTTCTAAGATGATCTTTGACACTTCAGGCTTTCCCATTGACAGATAACGGATGACCATATACCTTGGAAGCTGCTTTTCAAAGTCATCTGCAGATATGTGCTTCAAAAACAATTCTTCAGACTTCTTCTGAAGAATATTCCCCAAGACTTCAAACAGTATGTTGCTGTATGCCACAGAATAATCTACTGCTTTTTAATGTTCTTGTTCTTTTCGTGTTCTTTTTTCTGCTTGTATTTGTTCGTATCATCGACTATGATATATATCGTGCCAATGAATGAAAGAGACATAAGCACTACAACTATGCCTCCAAAGAACAAATCTAAGTCAGAAATATACATATCCTATATATTTACATTCAGACAATGCATTTCAAAGGGACATATTGGCTGAAGATGTAGTCCCAGATGAAGACATTGTATTCAGGCTCAAATGATTTGAAGACTGCCATCCTTTCATAAGTGTCAAATGTCCCGTTCATCTTCTTGAATGGCATCCAACGGTGCTTCTTCCAGAAAAGCTCATATTTGAATGTTTTAGCTGTGTCTATCCATTTTTCTTTGAAATAGATGTTCTTTTTCATTTAGTAGTCCCCATTGTAGTTGTAGTGTCTAGTTGATATGTAGCAATATTGTTGTTAGCAATATATACGTTTGAACTAGCATATCCAATATTATTGACGAATGGTATAACCAAGTTGTCTGTGTCAAGGTTCCACCAAGATGTAGCTATTCTATTGTCTTCTAGATTTTCTTTTGGAATAGAAAACAGTTTGCATGCTTCAGCTTTGTCAAAGACGGGAGATATCTTTCCACGCTCAATCTTCCAATAGTCTACTGCAGCTTGCTTCCACCATGGATAGTAAGAATTTAATTCTTCTACAGGCATAGTCCGCTGGTCTACTAGTCTTCCAGTAGTAGTGTTTGTCAGTTTGACTTTTCTGATGTCGCTATTGCCATTCACTTCTGTAATCTGAAGCTTGTAAGACGCAGGTTCATTGATCTTTATGTCTTCTATGTCGATGCAACTTCCATCCTTAAGCGTCATCCTTGCATATGGAAGGCCTTTAGCTGCATGTTTAGATATGCCTACGATTTCTTTCAATGGAAGCTGTTGTATGCATCCTTTTTCTGAGTAGGCAAACTCTTCATATCTAGAAACTGCAAGGGTCACGTCTACAACTCTTTCTTCTGGAAAATCATTCTTTTGCAAGAACTCACAGTAGTCAGAAGAACTTTCTTTTTCTTTTTTGTTAGCTTGGAACTTTCCATACTGGTCTTCAAATGAGCTGAACACTAGCCTGTCCATTTCATTGAATGATTCTTTCGCCATAAGGCATGGAAGCCATCCAAACCCAACAATGTTAGTGAAGTGGAAGCAGCAAGATTCATCAGATTCATAGAACCCGGTATGCCCAACTGTTTCATGGTCTTTCAATGTCCCTGAAGCAATCATATACCAGAACAAAAAACACAGCTCTTGAGGCGTAAGCTTTTCTCTATTTGGGTTGTTGAAGTATTCTTTCATTGTCATCCATCGAGTTCCACGCTGCAATGGATATGTACTGACATGCACTTCTTGAGAATGGATGTTCTCTAGTCCATTTCTGAAAAGCTTGTTGAAGACTGTTTCTTTTAAAGCATATACGGATTTCGTCTCATAGTCAGAAGTCAACTGTGAGAAATACATTTCAGGAGTCAAAAGACGTGGCTCAATCAATCTAGCAATGTCATATTCAGTGAAGAACAGGACAAACCTAGTATGCTTTCTATTTGGATGATAATGGTCTAACGCACGATGCTCTAAGACTACATACACAAAATTTCCATAAAGCTTCTTGTATAAGTCTTCTTGCTCTGATGCACACCCGGTATTTATGCATCCATATTTCATTCCTTCAGACATGAACCGGTTGAACGCATATTTGCAGTATGTGTCTTGGAACAGATTGTTCTCTAAAGAATTATATTCGATAGTTTCAATTGGAATAGGTTCGTTCCATCCAAGCCGTTCATACTCTGAACCAATCATACTGATGCTGCCATCCCCTGCAGGGACTAAAGCACTTGGATTGTTCTGCTCCCAATATCTGTCAGAAATTGGAAAATATGAATTGTCTTTCTCTTCAACAAATGGAGATCTCATTGCTTTGATTCAGCTTCTGTTCTTTTCTTTTCATATTCGATGAGGCGCCGAAGATAGATGTCTGCTTTCAGGTAGTCTTTCAAAGCAGTAGTCCCTTCTTTCTTTCCTGCTCTCATCAGATATTTGTAGACGTTGAACTTAGCTGCATGCGCAAAATCAATGTTCAAGTCAGGGCATAGGTCAATCAGGTCTTTTCCTGACGCTCCAACATACCTTTCAGGACGGACAATGTCCTTTTTCAACTGGTCTTCAGATTCCATATTTCAATTCAATTCTAACTGTGTCTAAAATATTTCCAAGAAGATTTCTTCCCCATGCGCCGCGGTGAGACATTGCTTCATCAATGTCATATCCAATTCCCCAAATTCTGTCATATGGAGATGCTTCTACGAAATGGACACCTTCATACTTGTCAGAAAGGATTTCTTCTTTCAGGTCTTCATTTTGAAAAAATTTCTTCCTGACGCAGTCAAGCATGATCTCAAACCGGTTTCTTTCCCAAAGCCAGTCATCATATGACTTGATGTTTCTTCCTAAAGCTTTTGCTTCTTTAGGAGTATTACAATAGAAAATCTTCTTTGCTGTTTCATGGTCATTGAAGAAATCTGCTTTACGATACATGAAGTATTGCTCTGATGAAAAGAAAACTCTTCCTTCAGAGTTCTTTATCTTGCATGGATAAAAATTTGAAAATATGCCTTGCCAAAACAAAGCATATCCATCTTCAATCTTAGCTGTGAAATCGTCTTTTTTCATCTTCCAATCCAGCAGTATGATGGCTCATAGTATGGACTGTAGTCTTCATTCACATAAGACACATTGATTATTCTGTTGTCGTGTGAAATGTAGAATGCATTCTCATCATGGTTGCCAGAATGGATGTGTCCACAATAGACATCAGCTTTCTCAAGTCGTTCTTCAATGGCTTTCGCCAATGAAGCAGATCCACAATGGACTGACCGATCATAGTCTGAGACATCGACTTCCCAGCTTTTTTCATCTACTTTTGGTGGAGCGTGGACAAGAAGAACTGAAGTGTCTTCTGGGATCTTAGAAAATTTTTCATAGAGGCCGTTCTCATCTAGCATGAACGCCCAGTTGTAGAATTTGTTTGACCATGGAGATCCCCAGATCTTCACTCCATCGACTTCAATTCCTTCATCAATGAGGACATCAATCCCATATTTCTCTTTGACTTCTTCTTGAAACAATGGATCAGTTATCATGATGTCTCTGCAGTAGTAATCCATTGGAAGATTGTTCTTCTCAAGCCAACCACGATAAAGCATCAAGTCATGGTTTCCAGGAGTCATAATCACTTTCTTTCCGGCATCAGCAAGTGACTTAGTCCATTGGCCAATCTTCTTGTTCCCATACATAGACATGTGACGTCCTTCAAAGACATCACCACAAAAGCAGATCACGTCCTGCTTTTCAAGCTCTTTTCTGTCATCTTCAAGTGGAAGATGCCCGTGGATATCTGAAAGAAATGCAAACTTTTTCATAATTATATTTTACCAACGGTATCTTCTTCTAGACTCAAATCCACTCTTTATTGGACCATGATTGTCCGGAGGCTCAATCATATTCTTGACAGTCCCATCAGGACCAATTGTAACACAATAGATATAGTCTCCTTCATCAAATTCATCTGCAGCTTTGAAGTATCTTACTGTTGCTACAGTCTCAATAATATCTGGTTCTGAATGGAATCCTTTCTCTCTTACAATCTGAAAAATGATCTTTGGATCACCTTTCTTGTTCTTAGTAATAGTCTTGTACTTTACTGTTCCAAAAATATTGTCAAACTGAGGAAGAGGTCCTTTTTCAAGACGAGGATCATCATTGTCCCATCTGTCAGGATCCATTCCTTCTGCTAAGATTTGATCTTCTACCCAATCATCCATTTCAATAAAATCCCTTCTCTTTCAAGTTCTTTTTTACCTTTATTGCTTGAGATTTTTCATCCTCTGTTATTTTCCATTCTCCTATCAATTTTCCTTCTTTGAAGAATGGACAAAATTTTCTAGCATATTTGCATTTAGTTATGCATTCAGGTTCATTGTTAAATATCATAGAGGGTGCATGGCATAAATAATATTTGCTGAAATCATCATAAGAAAATTCAAATTCAGCACACTCATAGACTTTCATTATTCTTTACCACTCTTCATCGACATCTGTAATCTCAATTCTGTCTGGACTGACATCTTTCATTATTTCATGAAAATTCCTTACGGCATCATCTTTGATATGGTTGATTTCAGTATCATCTTCATGAAGCACTGAAATAGTCTTTCTTCCGGTGAAATAGACTGTTACGTTTGTTGTTTTCATGTTTATGCTCCTCCGATCTCGGGAATTTTGTCATCATTCTTTGCAGATTCTTCTGAAACAGGCTGAGAACTGTCAGCAGGATATTTTTCTAGAAAATTAAGCAATTCAAGCCAATCTGTATTTGGATCA
>Ga0310690_10000911_pt1 | contig 57437 bp, 71 predicted proteins | sample AusTroGonzalo_MG_2_FD_207661 | JGI IMG/M metagenome (GOLD analysis project Ga0310690, IMG submission 207661) | Bovine rumen microbial communities from tropical cattle in Woodstock, Queensland, Australia - Gonzalo_04 (v2) (version 2) | ecosystem: Host-associated > Mammals > Digestive system >... | reverse complement strand
CCTGTATCAATGGATTTGCGTAGTGCGCAGCAAACTGATGCTCCAGATGCTCCAGATGCTCCAGATGCTCCAGATGCTCCAGATGCTCCAGATGCTCCAGATGCTCCAGATGCTCCTGTATTCCTTGCTGCTATAATACAGAATAATGTCTGCATTGCTTATGGTACAGTAACAAATATTGATGAACTGGCTCAACTACTTATAGAAAAACGTGTGTTTACTGAGCTTGTGTGCGGAGAATTCTATGTAAATTACATGATGCGCAATGCACAGGTATTCGGCCAGTATTTTGCTTAAATATAATATGCAGGGACTTCGTTCCCTGCTACAAGGAGATAATTTATGGGTACTGAATATCAGTTTTTAATGCAGAAATCAGACATTGCTGAACGTAGAGCAGTGAAATACATGCAGAATGGCGAAAGCAGTTTAGCTAGGTTCTATCATAATGCTAGTCTTGGCTACAAGCAGAAGGCTTTGAATTTACCACTCAATATCGACATGAAAACAGCTATTATAGCATTGCATAAGGAGGATAGCAATGAAAGATAATGAATACACAAATGAAGAAAAAAGATTGCACAAAGATTGTGTTACAGCATTGGCTGCTGCTGTTATCAAGCAGTGGATTCTTGATGGTAGACCTGTCCGTGATATAGACAGTATCAAATCATGGCTTGCGATATTGCAGGATAGGATTCGTGATACTGATGCACTGTCTGAGCATGCTATAGTACAATATTTCAAGGAGAAAGACATATGAAATTCTATAGCATCAGTGATTTAGCTGAATCTGCTGATAGTAGCATGCTAATCGGTTTCATGTTCGGCTTAGTATTCTTTGCTGTAATTATTTCAGCTATAGTCACGCTACTATATGATAGTAGATGGTACAATGACATTATCTATTATGTCAAAAGGTTCCTGCATAAAATAAGAGGTGAATAATGGACAAAGAATACATGCTGAAGATAATCATTGAGCAATTGGAAATTTACAAGAACATCTATAAGTGTGCTTGTAACAATCGCACGCCAGATGGTAAAGACTTAACTTATATGGGTGCTGCTGTAGCAAGGTCGTTAGCCAAGAAAAATATCGGTACGTTACGTTTACTGCAGCAGCTACTATCTTATTGTAATGATTCAATGTTCATTGATGATGCTCAAGCATGCACTGCTTTTGATAGGCTCGTGCACGATGGTAAAAGAAAATAATATGGAGTATACTTGTGTTTGATACAGAAGCAAAGTTTTACGACTGGCTAAGAAACAAGGTCCATCTTGTGTATACAAGAATTGAGAGTCATGGTACAGGTAATGGTATTCCTGACATATATGCTACAGGCAACAAGCATGACGTGTGGATAGAACTCAAGAACGACAAAACACTGCAGAAAAAGAACAACGTGCGTGTACAGTGGAGACCGGGACAGCAAGCCTGGATGGTGAACTACAGTTACGCTATGCATAATCGCTGTTGTATTACACTTGTCAGCTGCAAGGATTCGATTCTACTAGTACGTAATGTGCTGCATTACAGTAATAATAAGGTCGACGTCAGGCAAGGTACTGCTTTGTGGGTTCCAAAGGAAAAGCTTACTGCACAATTGCTACTTGATATGAGCGACTTATGTATTATGCCACAGCAAGGCGTAACTGTAGAAGAATATATTTACAGTTTCTTGCATCAATTTGATTTAGCAATAGCATACAACACACTGCAGCAGATAAAGCAAGCATATGAAGAGCAAACACAGACTGAACTTGATTTAAATCTCAGTTCTACGTGTGACCTGACCGTGCAATTGCTGCTTGATACTTATCTTCGTTTTTTAATATATTTATTATAAATATATTGTCCCGTTTGTTTAATTAAATTTTTTATATTTGATTTTTATAATTTTTATAAAATCCAATAATAATTTTTTAATTAAAATGGAGGCTAATATATTTATTAAATATATTAAAAATTATCTTATGGTATTTTTACCTAATCTTATTAGAAAGGAGAACGTTATGTCTGTACAATTTTTAATGCTGCATGTTTCAGGGAATATTGTTTTTGTCAACGTCAGAAAAATTGCAATGATAAAGGGAAGTACTATTTATTTTAATGGCTTCCCTGATGACATTACAGTTGATGAGGGTCCTGGAGAATTGGCATCCCTCCTGAAATGTATGACAATTATACACGCATAAATAATATTTTTAATTAAAAAATATTATTTATTTATTTTTAATATATAATTATTATTGTAAGGTTATCAAAGCCTAAAATAATATTTTTAAGGAGTTCGCCATGGAAAAGGTAGACACAAAGAATGTAAAGGCTGCAGAAGTAAAGGCTGCAGAAGTAAAGGCTGTAAATACAACAGCACTTACAGATGAACAGAAGGCTAAGAAGGCTGCATCAGCAAAGGCCTGGCTTGAGAACAAGAAGAAGGAAAATGAAAAGCGTGTTGCTCTCACTCAGGAACTCATTGAAAAGCTCAAGAAGCTTAATGTTTATGACAAGCTTGATAGCAATATGCAGCAGCTTCTAAATGGTATCGCTTTCCCAACAACAGGCCGCGTAGCAGGTACTTCAGTATTCAGTCAGCTGTTTGGTGAAAATCCAACTGTTGGTACATCTGTTACACTTCGTGATGTCTTTGACAAGACTCTTAAAGGTAAGGCTGAAATCAGTCATTACACAAAGCTGTGGCTTGAAAAAGGAATCCAGGTTGTATTTGAAGAGAACGCTGCATCACCTGTTGAATCAAAGTTCGTACTCAAGTCTTTGAACTACAAGTCAGTTGAAGCAAAGCCAGCTGAAGCAAAGCCAGCTGAAGCAAAGCCAGCTGAAGCAAAGCCAGCTGAAACAAAGCCATCAAACAAATGATGCATAAAATATCAATTTGTAAGTAATTAGCTGCTATTAAAAACCCCGATAGTATACATGTACTTTCGGGGTTGCCTTATATTTATGCGATAGGAGGAGGATTATTATGCGTCGTATTTTTATTATCTGCTGTCTGTTTTTATTTACATGCTGTACATCTTTACGAGCAGATACTACTTCTATAAGGAAGCCATCTTTATTAAATAAGTATGGTGAAACATTTGAGTTGGTACAGCTTTACAGTAGCTCTGAAGTGTGCGCATATTTCTGTTATGACGCATCAGCTTTTTTTAATTTGCAAGCATTCTTTGATGAGCTTGTTTTTGTTATTGAAAAACGTTATAATTATGTGCCTGATTATTCTTCTGTACGTATTAAATATGATAACCCTGCTTTAGATACAGCTGTGCAGCATTGTATGAGATATAATGGCTATTATGTTTCAGTACTAATATGTATGGATAACAGCGCAATTACAGGAATGATTATGAATATATACAATGAGTGTGATGATTCTTTTGCATTGCTTTATTGTAATTTTATATACGCATATTAAGGAGGGCTATATGATAAAAGCAAATCCTGATGAAATACATATCGAGACGCATGAACAGACATTCACTGATAATGCTGTTAAATATATTGGCCAGAGAAAAGCTGAATGTACATTATGTCTAATGTATGGAACATGTAGTGAATCAGATTGCAAGGAATGTCCGATTAATAAGTTCATTCACACATGTGAAGCTAGTATGAATGAATACGACAAGCTTAGAGTAAATGTTCATGCAGCTTCTGACGCAAGATTTTTTGCACAAGAGCCTTCAAGATTTTATGGTCTTGGAACATGGCTACTACTTAAATTAATGCAATTTGTGCTACTGCTGGTATTCATTGGTAGTATATATCTATTTTTTAAGGAGATGTTTTAATGACTGCTAAAAATTATGGCTGGTCAGTACTAGCTGCTGCAATTATTAAATTTGCAGCTAAGGACCATGATGCTGCTTTTCTTTCTTCAGTATGGTGTGAAGAATTATATGAACTTGCTAGTAATGGAGAAGCCTTATTACCAAAAGGTCAGGGCGTTCATGAAGTAGAAGGAGTACTTAATGGACAGCATTGTATATGATACTCCTAATGGATATGGTAAGCATATAGCAGAATATGATAATGGTATTATGACTACAGCAGGATTCTTTAATAAAGAAGAAATTTCTATTGCTGATAATTACGATGGTCCTATTCTTTATGTAAGTGCTGCTGCATTATCACTACCTTTTGATTGGCCTAATAAACTTTGGGTTGATGATAGAGGTTCATTTCATAAGATACGTAAAATAGATTATAAATCCTTACATGATTGTGAGATTACAGCTATTGATGTTCCTGTTTTTATTATGGACGATTTTTATAAATCAACAGTAGTTGTGGAGGTTGTAATATGCAAAGACAAAGAGCAGAGCTAATACGATATAGACATTTTTGTAAAAAAGTTTTACGACTTTTACGACATGCAGATTGTAATTATGCTTATGCATTTCGCAAGACTATACCATCTGAAGACGATTCATTGTGCTATTGTCTTACATTTCGTGCTAATAATGAGTTTATATTTTTCACAGAATGGCCTGTTAAACATGAGTGTATTACAGAGTACACAGGAAATTTTAATATAAATAAGTTTAGACGTATAGCTCTTGTAATTCAGAAACTTGTACGTAAATATATCAACACTTCAATTGATTTTTACATTCAAATTCGTGTGGATTCTGTTACTTGTAATTATAATGATGTGATGTATATTTACGAATGCTGCAATAAGCAAGTAACTAAATTCCAAAATGCGTAAAGGAGATTTTAATATGACAAGAGTACAAAAGGAATGTCTGGACAAGTATAATAAAGCAGTCGTACGTGGCTATATGAATATTAAAACATGTTACAAAAATCCCAGCAAACGTGAACAGGATATTTGGCATCATATTGTAATGGCTTGTCATGCACTAAATGGTAACGGACTTACAGTTGTAACGCATAACCAGCACACATTTACAGCTGGATTTAAATATAATAAAGAAGGTAAAGAATACTTAGTATATTTTGCACCATCATACACGTTGGATTTCGAGGTGCCAAAGAATGTTAAATCTAATTAAAGCATGCTATGAAGCATACTTTAATTTATACAACAGTGATAATAAGAACCCATCATTTTATGATGGCTTTATGGCAGCTGTAATATTGATGGAAGATGAGTATGCTAAGCTAAAAAAGGATGAACAACAAAAGGAGGTTCAAGATGATGATTAAATCATGTGCAGGATGTACACATTGGAATACTGATACAATGTGTATACAAGATAGGCATGCACAATGTATGTGTTCCATGGCAAATGAAATGACAGTGTCTAATAATTGCTGCCCTGGTTTCACTGAACCAGAGACAGGCTCAATCATGATGAATCGTCTTACTATGATATTTGGTATGATGGGTCATGCTACGAGCTCAACGATACCTGAGCCTGGTAAGTCTGTAGAATCAACAGAACATAAGACGATGATAAGTAAGCGTGAATCAAAGCAGGCGATAACACGTGAAACAGATTATGAAACAAGTATTACATTATTTAAGCATCAAAAAGATGCACGTGAAAAATTTAGAGATAAAAATGAGATTGCACTGTTTTTTGAAATGGGCTGCGGTAAGTCGTTGACTGCGATGTCTATAGCTTGTGATAAGTATAATGCTGGTATTATTAGTAATGTTCTTATCATTGCGCCTAATGATATTCATAAGCAGTGGTTCGATGATTTGTGTGATGATAACTCTGTGTTAAGCAAGCTTGCTGAAGATGAACATGTATCTATTGTAGGTCAGATTATTGGTGGACGTTCTGGTCAGAAGCAATTCTATGAGTTTGAAGATGATGGTAAGATGCATCTTGTTTGCGTGAATATCGACACGTTCAGTACGCCGCATAAGTGGGAGCCTATTGTTGAATGGGCCAGGTCTGGTAAGACAGCTATAATTCTTGATGAAGCTACTGTAATCAAGAATCCATCTTCTAAACGTTCGCAGCGTCTTCTATATGAATTTAATGACGTGACACGACGACGTAAAACAATAACATCATCTGTGAAAACAGAAAATACACAAGTAAGAATGATTCTTACTGGTACACCTGTTACAAATGGCCCTGTTGATTTGTGGTCTTTGATGGAATTTGTAAAGCCAAACTATTTTGGAAGAAACTATTATTCGTTTCAGAATTATTATGGTATGCACACTAAATTGCAAGTGTATGATGGCGTAGGAAATGCACGTAGTATACAGATTCTTGTTACGCCAAAGACATGGCTAGGTATTAAGAATTGCGAAAGCTATGAAGAAGCTGCAGCCATTTATAGTTGTAGTGAAGATACGTATCTTACAATCAAGAATCAAAAAGAATATCTTGGGCCATATAAACATGCTGATGAGCTGAAAGAACAGCTAGCTAAAGACGCTATATTTGCTAAGCTCGTTGATTGCGTTGATATGCCTAAGGTTAATTATATTACAAGAAAAATAAGTTTGTCACCACAGCAGCAGGTAGCATATACTGACATGCGAAATGATTTAATAGCACAGTATGATAATAAAACTGTGATAGCTAAGAATAAACTCGTAGCCAGCTTACGTCTACAACAGATTAGTTCAGGTTTTATTGTGGCACATGATACGTCATTTGACTATGATACTGGTGAAGACTATGACCTTACACCAGATGAAGTTGTATGGCTTGGTGATAGTAATCCACGTCTTGAAGTTCTAATGAATGATATTGCAGAGCTTGACAAGCCTATCATAATCTTTACTAGATTTTCAGCTGAAGCAGCAAAGATATACGATGTGCTTAAAGATAAATATAGTACATGTCTTATTACTGGTTGGAAGACTGTAGGTTCTATTGAAGGGTTTAAGAATCGTGAACATGATATAATGGTTGCTAACATTGCTAAACTTGCTCGTGGTTTTAATCTGCAGGTTGCACACACAACAATCTATTATTCAAATACGTTTAGTATGGAATTAAGACAGCAGTCTGAATTTCGTACTTTCCGTATGGGACAGGAATATCCATGTACATATATTGATTATGAATCCTGTGATATTGACAGAACAATTAATGCAGCTCTTAAATTAAAGAAGGGCTTACTTGAATATATACGTGAAAAGAAACTGGAGGAACTTATATAAATGCTTGTAAATATTTTAAGTTCTATAATTTTGGCGCTTATACTTGTCAGCCCTATCTTAATATTTGTAGCATTATTTGATGATGATGATGATGATGATGATGATGATGAGGAGGAAGAAGACGCAGAATGAAACTGCTATATACTATTTTAGCTCTTATAAGCCCATGCAGAAACTGTCATGCCAATTATTCCTGTCTTTTTTGTGAACATAAAAAGTGGAGCAAGTATAGAAGTAAAAAGACATGGAATTATATTGCAGAGAAATATGAATCTGAGGAGCATGAAGAATGACAGAAGAACAGATTAAACAGAAAGCAGAGAATGTTTATATGAGATGTTTCGATGACGATTTAAAATATAAAGGTGTTTTACATGCTCTTGAAATCTGTGCAGGAGAAACGGCAACAGAAGCCACAAAGGAACTTGAAAAAGAAAATGCAGAACTGAAATCTATTGCAGACTTTCAGACTTCGAGCAATATGGACAGGTACTTCCAACTGAAAAGAAGTGAAGAGCAACTTACCAAAGCAAAGGAAATTATTAACAAGTTTATGAGTTTTCAGCATATTTTTTATGAATACAAAGATTGTGATGATTTGACTAAAGTCTTGAATAAAGCAAAACAATTCTTAAAGGAGGTCTCAGAATGACAGATGAAAGAAAAGCTATGTTTGAGAAAGAAGCAGAAGAAAATGGATTTGGAATCGGTTGTACTGTCAGTCCAACAATAGCGTGGCAGAATGGTGCTGAATATGGTTACAACAAAGCTAAGGAGGAATATGAAAAGAAACTTACTGAAATCACAGAAAATCGTGATGAACTTTTATCTCAAATTGATAAACTTGAAGAACGAATAGGTGAATTGGAAGAGTGTTACTAAAGGGGGTAGACATGTTTGAGGAAGAAGCAGAAGAATACGCAGACTCAAAATGTGGAAAAGACAATCGTAAAACTACAGGCTGGGTTTTAACTAAAGACGACTTTCAAAATGGTGCAGAGGTCGGTTATGAACAAGGCATTGGAGAGGTGCTGTCAAAACTGTCTCATCGTGAACGTATGAAAGTAAGACTTTTATTACTTGCGGAGGGGAATAAATGATGTCAACACTCACGTATAACAATGATGACCTTGAGTTCAGTTATAATGGCAGGGAGTACTCTGTAGATGTGCATGCTAGAGCAGAATACTATTACAGTCCAGGCTGTATGTACAGGCGTAACGGGGACCCTGGTGACCCACCAGAATACGACTTTGAGATAACAGACATTGATGCAACCTGGTATGATATAACGGAGGAAGATAGTTATGAAGTAGAACCCGATGCTGATATGAAGTGGTATCTAGTTGACCTGTTGTACGACATGTCAGAATCTTTTGAATAGAGGTATGAGAAATGTTAGATGAAGAAAAGAAAGCCGAAGAATATATTATCAGTAAATATAAGCTTAATGAACTTTATTTGGAAGATAATGAAGAAACTCGTCCCTATATGCATGTAGATGTACATGAAATGTATGAGGAAGAGTATCAAGCTTACCTTGCAGGATATAGAGCATGTTGTGCATTCTGGCGTAATTCGCTCAACAAACTTATTCATGGGAAGGTTAACATATGACAAGCAAAGAAACTATGCAGCAAGAAATAAAGCCAGGAACAATAATGATACATAATAAGACTAATCATAAGTATGTTTATTTGTATCCAGCAATTGATGCAACAAATGCACGTGATGGTACAAAAGTGGCTGTGTATCGTAATAATGAAGGTATGATATTCATTAGAGATATGCATGAATTCTTGCAGAAATTTACTGTGCAAAAATAAAATAATTTAATTAAAAATTAATATATTTATAAAAATAATATATAATAAATATATGGATACAGTCAATAAATTAAAGTACGTGTCGTTCGTAAAGGAGCTTATGCTACCCTTTACGAACACTCTAGCTGAAAAGATTGTAGACTTATCTCTACAAATCTATGAAAAACAATATGGTGTTTTTGATGAAGGTAAACTTAAACAAGCACTAAAGCAGCACGCAGATGCAATGGCTGCTGTTATAACTAACAGTGTGCCATCAGCTGAAACAATTATCAAAGCAATGGAGGCTATGTGATGTCTGATGAATTTCTTACTGATGTAAAATTGGATTCTTCTAATTTAATTAAAGATATTTCTGCAATGGGCGAGCAGGTAAAACAGCTCAAGAAAGAAATGCTTGAAGCTCAGGAATTAGCTGATATAGCTAAAAAGAAGTATGAACATTATGCAAATGTTCTTCTTCCGCAAATGATGTTCTCAATCGGTATCGATTCTATTTCATTGTCTTCAGGTGGTTCTGTTTCTGTTACACGTAACTATTATTGTAAGCCAAATAAAAATGCTGAAGACAGAAAGAAGATTGTTGAATGGTTGCGTTCAATTGGAGGCAGTTGTCTCATCGAACATAATGGAACTGTTGCAGCTGAGAATTTTGATACGCTTAAAGAAAGTGGTATCCCATTTATTGAAAATAACGACATAAACACAAACAGACTGAAATCCTTTATTAAAGACAAGCTTGGTATAACAACAGGCGTTGCGCAGATAAGCCTTGATGATATACCAGAATGTGTACATTTTCAGGAAGTTCTTACGACAGAAATAAATATATAAAGAGGTTATAAATGTCTGTATACGACGACGTTTACGGAATCTCTTTTGATACTGCTAAGCAACAAATTGATATTCTTAATCAAGAAATTGCTCAGCAGTACGCAAAAGGCTTTGATTCAGAAGATGATGTAGCTAATTGGGCTAAGCATCATTTACTTGATAAAGTAGTATATCAAAACATGAATCATAAATTTTTCTATGTTTCTCACAAAGGTGAGCTATTAACAACGCAGACATATTTTGATTACTATAAAGACGTGCTATTTTACGGTATACAAAGTAGAAATAAAATTATACGTACACCTTGGATACCGTCAGGTTTCACTTATTATAATGCAAGCTATATTGCTGGAGAGCAGTCTGATGGTACGCATAAACCTCTGTATTATAGAGATTATTTCGTACCTACTGGCTACTATAATCCGTTACGTGATGCATTTAATGTAGCTAAGCCATTTCCTGTTTTTGCAAAAGAAACAGGAAGAGACACAAGTCACATATACGAGTACATGAAGCATGTAGCAGGAGAGTGCTACATGTGGCTTTTAGCTTGGCTCCGTACTAAGATGATGTATCCTACAGTGAAGACGCAAGTTGTACCTATAATTGTTTCAAGAGCACAGGGTTCAGGTAAAACAACATTTGCAGAAGTCATATGTAAAGGGTGCTTTGGCTCTGATAATGTTCTTGTAACAGACCAGTATGATTCACAGTCTAGATTTAATTCTGATTATGCAGACGCTCTAATTGTTTGCCAAGAAGAAAAGGAAGAAACTGACGTAAGGAATCCAGCTGGTACACTCAAGTCTAGAGCAACTGCAACAACAATTCGTAAGGAACAAAAAGGTGTAGACCCGATATATCAAGAGTCATATACAGAATTTATCATGACCACAAACAAAGATGTCCCTATTAAGTTTGATGGCCGTGAAGACCAGCGTAGGTTTATGATTATGAATGCTGATGAACATTTCACAAGAAAAGAATCAAAGCTTGCTGATGAAGTATTCAGTAAGCTGTATGGCTTTGATGCTGACTTTAACAAAGTTGGTATCCCATTTAATGAAGACCATGAATTGATTGCACAGTTTAAGCATGAACTTTTCACAAATAAAAAGATTGCAGAGGTTAAGCTTAGAGAGTTTCCTAAGACTGCAGCATACAATAAGTGCTTTACATTACCTAGAACAACAGATGCTACAGAAATAGAAGCGATTCTCAGAGCACTTGCACCTTTTATAAAAGCATCACTTGTCGAAGAGAGACTTGTTTCTGTTATTGATGATTCCAACATTGAAGATATTATTTTTAATGTTGATGCGTTTGCGTTCTTCCCAGGGTACAAACAGATGCATAAATTTGTAGGTTTATGTAGGCCACTTGTTTTTTATGAAACAGGCAATATGAAACCTTATGCACATTCTGTTGTAGAACGTACAATTTATGACTGCGCGTCATGGCTAAGAAATGATTATGGTCTGAAAGTTGTGCCTGATACAGAGCCGTTACGTGGTGGATTTCCTGGCGTTAAGGGTAGATACAAGATGGCACCTGTTGCAAGATTTGTTCTAGTTGATGATAACACTAATGAGCATAGTTCTTATGATAGTGTGCATATTGATAACCCTAAAGAGCATCAGCATAGTATGCCTGTAAGAGAAGGACAAAGACTTCGTGTTAATAATAAGTTTATAGCAGATGATGATGGGTGCTATGAGACTGTGAATGAAATGAAGCCAGGTATAAAGACATTGAAGAATAAAAGTATGTGCGTCCAATATATGGATACATTTCTTTTAGAATCTGATAATACGAATTATTTATATCAGCAGCTTGAGAATACGCGTATTGAAAAATTGAAACTGATAGAAGATAATCCTTCAATTGATAGTCAGATTCTGTACAAGGAAAGACTACAGCTTGCATTAACAGAATCTATGAATTTATTTAATAAGGGTATTGTTGCTCGTATAGTTTATTCTGGCGCTAAGTCATATCATCTTCTTGTACGCGTTCTTGATGCACCGACAACACTTGAAGAGTATCGTTGGCTACATGGTTATCTGTGTAATACTTTGACTGATAAGCTTGTATTCGATGAATCAACGTGTGACCCAGCACGATTAACGAGGTCGCCGTTGCAGTTAGCTAGAACGTCTATGAATAATGGAGTGCTTGTTGAAGGTACACAGGAATTAATTTGTGAAGATTGGTCACATGTGTATTCTGTAAAATGGCGTGAAGCTTTTAACGCATGGAAAAATAGACCTCTTGAAAAAACAGAGATTTATGGTATACGCTGCACACCAACACGTGAAGAATACAGGGAAGCATGTGATGCCCTTATTGATACGTCATTCTGGACAGATAGTAAATGGGACGGTAGACGGCAGAAATGCTTCTTTGCAGGTTATCGTATATTACGTTTATTAGGCTACACACATGAAAAATTGTGGTCTGATATTATTCTTAAAGGCGTTGAAAAATATAAGAAGCCTGCAGAGATAACATATTGGAAAACAAGAGAGCAGTCTAATATAATTAAGCAGATTGATGAGCAGATTGATGAATATACTAATAGTATAACTGGAGGACAAGATGAAGAGTGAAATGCTCGATGACCCATTTTATGAATATCAGCTTGTACAGCAAGTACAGAAATATCTCCCTGCTGTACGTAAGTGGTGGGCTGACTATGAGAATAGAGTATGTACAGTATTTACAGGTACTTATGACGTAACAGACTACGACGCGCCTTATGGCCTGCTTGAACGTAGATGTATGAGCCCGAAGAAAAGCCCATTACCAGGTATACAAATGTTTCCATTCATACCTACTACGTACTTTGATATTGTTGCACCTGGAGGTTTACGTAGTCTTATAACAAGGCTTTGTAGCAATGGCCTTGTTGTTGAAGAATTCACACTAATTGAAAAGCATAACAGTCCAGGAACATATCACCAAGGTCAGTTTATAATCCTTGTACCAACTGAAAGATTGAAGAATATTACAGATTTTGGTCGTTACGTTTACTTGACTAGAGATGAGATGACTGCGTTATCTAAATCTGTTGTATTGCCATCTTTACTACTTAAAGTAACACATGATATAATATAAAATAATTTAATTAAAAATTATTTTATTTTATATTTTATATTATAATATAATTATAACCCACCAATGGTATGGTGGAAGGAGATTATATGACAGAAAAAAACGACGAGTTTTTGGAAGAAATGGCAGGCAAGGGACTGGAATCAATCACAACTGAGTATCAGGCAATTCCGTATCTTGGACTGGTTCAGCCTGATGGTACAGCTGCGGCTGATGGTGCAACACCTGGCGTGTGGCGTAACTCAGCAACAGGCGAAGAGTATGGTAACGTTGTTACTGTGATTGCACTTGCATTCAAACCTATTTGGAATGAACGTGACAGTGAACCGCCGTTTAATACAGTAAGTAGATATGAGCCAGGTAGTATCAATGTGCAAATCCAGCAGCCGAAAGGTGGTAAGGGTTATCCTAAAATGATTAACCCAAACACAGGTAATGAGGTTCAGGAACTCTTTGTTTATGCTGTTATTCTTCCTGAGCACCCTGAAGCAGGGGTGTTGTTATTCAATCCAACAGTTGGTTCTATGAGAACATGTAAGCAGTGGAACAGACTGCTGCATAGTCAGCTTTTGAGCAATGGTGCACCTGCACCTATCTTTGGTTCTGTATGGGAACTCGCAGCTGATTTGGTTGACAATCCTGCAAAGAAGGGTGCCAAGATGGCTAAATTTGTTAAAGTACAAAAAGCAGGGCAGATTACAAAGCAGCAGCTTGACACAATGATTAAGCCACAGATTCCTGTAATCGACGCAACTATTCTGTCAATCACAGCTGGCAATGACTGATAAATAAAGTCATAATAATTCCCTTGTGAAACATATTTGTTTTACAAGGGTTTTAAGGAGTTTTATAATGGCAAACGTATATAATCCACAGAATCAGATTAAAGCAGATGATGGTAAGAGTAGAGTAGACTTAATTGACCCTGAGTTTATTCTTGGTCTTGGTGATGTACTTGCATTTGGTGCAGAAAAATATTCTGATGAAGGCTGGAAGAAGATTGAAGATAAGCATAACAGGAATTACGGTTCTGCAATGCGACATCTTCTCCAGTGGAAGGCAGGCCAGACAGCTGATGAAGAATCAGGTAAGTCGCATCTGCTTCATGCTGCATACAACCTGATGGTTCTTTATTACGCAGAAACACACGGAGAATAACATGATAGTTATAGGTATAAGCCTTGGATTTAATTCTTCTGTGAGCATATGGAATGACGCTGTATGTCTTTGCTCATTGAGCGAAGAACGCCTAACAGGTAACAAAAATACAAAGTCATTACCATTAACTGCATTGCGTGCTTGTTGGCAAATGGTTAAGAAACCATATCCTAATGTTGTAGTTGCATATTCTTCGTATGAAGAACTTACAAATCGTTATTTACAGCAGTATGGCTTTGAGCATATGCCTTTTGACAGTGATGCAATCCCTAATGTGAATCTCAAGAAAATTATAGAATGGGCATTGGATATAAGTGTTGAACAAGTTATACGTGTTGAACATCACACAGCACATGCGTATTCAGCTTATGCAATATACGGCTATGATGTCAATTCAACAACGCTTACTTGCGATGGATTTGGCGATGGTATTAGTGCAAGGCTTATTGTTAAAGGTGAGACTGTAGCAGAACTGCCTCTTGAAAAAAGTCCTGCGTTGTATTATCAGTTTGTTACTGGGGCTCTTGGCTTTAAGATGCATCAGCATGAGGGTAAGGTAACTGGTATTGCAACAGGCAACTATACGAAAAATACAAGCCTCATTGATACATATTACTCATTCTTTATGGATTTGTGGCTAGGCCGTATTCCACTAAAGTGTGACATTAGTGATGCTGATGAAAAGCTTATAGCTGATAACAAGCAGATAATTGATTTTGACAAGTTTGTATACTTGAGAAAAAGAATTACAGACTATATCAAGTATGAATTGCCTGCTGATTATTGCGTAGATAACATTCTTCTATGTGATGCAGCTATATGCTTCTGTGTAGCAGTGCAGAACTTTGCAAAAGCTGTAGTGCTAAATTTTCTTTGCAAAGCGTTTGATAATAAAACACGAACAATTTATTTAGCGGGTGGCATGTTTGCAAACGTAGCAATTAACAGGACCATCGGCAATATATATAGCAGAGTATGTATTGCTCCTGCTATGGGTGACGAAGGTACTGCAATGGGAGCTGCTGCATATTACGTAGCACAGACTAATAAACTCTTTATGTTTAACCCTGAATACATTATCAATGGTGGCATTTTGAGTGGTTCTGGGGACGACGTTCTTACAGCCTCTATATTTGCTAATGCACTTGAAAAGAATAAGATTGTACATCTTGTTTCTGGTAGAAATGAATTCGGTCCTCGTGCATTAATGCACAGGTCTTCTATCTTTACAGCAACAGACAGAACAATAACAAGTTTATTAAACAGCGCAATGCATAGAAATGAATATATGCCTTATGCTCCTGTTGTTAGAGCTGAGAATGTTTCTGAACTGTTTGAAGATTATGAACCTTTTGAGGAATCATTACACTTTATGACAGTTGCATTGAAAGCAAAACCAGCTACAATACAAAAGTACAAAGGAGCTGTTCACAATGATGGCACATGTAGAGTACAGGTTGTTCATTGTGATGTGTTATGTGAGCGTTTCGCATGGCTCATTCTTGAAGAATGGGAAAAAAGAACAGGTGAAAAGATGCTCATAAATACTAGCTTTAACGTTCATAATAAGCCAACTTGTTGTACAGAAGAGCAGTGTGAAGACGCATGGAATTTTGCTAATAAAATAGGCAGAATTTTATACCGTAACGCAATAGGAGAATAATATGGATGTAAATGTTTTTACAATCACTGGCCGTGCAGTTAAAGATGCAACTGTCAGAACTGTAGCATCTGGTTCAAAAGTGCTGAGTGTTGATGTAGCTGTTAATACAGGATATGGCGACTATGAAAAAACACTGTTTGTGAAATTGCAGCAATGGGGCGATAACGTCGATAAGATTGCTAGCTACATTGCTAAAGGGCAAACAATCGCAGCATCTGGCGAATTGTCAAGAAACGAATGGGGTGACCCTAAGCGTGTTGATTTCATTCTTACAACAAGAGCTATAACTCTTATAGGACCGAAGCGTGATAAATCTAGTGATAGCTCATATGAAAATGCTACTATTGATAGTAATGACGACGCAATTGTGTTTTAGCCAGCACATAGATTCTTGAAACTGTCTGTACTGCGAGACATTAATTACGAAGTGACTTACGACATAGTTCAAAGAACATGCGATAGTATTACCGGACAGTGCGTGCACACGATGCCTGAGCAGGTTCAACTCCTGCAAATACTAAATAATATTGCTCTGTAGTGTAATGGTAACACAACAGCTTTTGGTGCTGTACATACGGGTTCGAATCCTGTCAGAGCAGAGCAGACACCTGTTACACATTGTCTGTGGTTGTAATAGCATCGTAGCGAAAGCGAGTACGCAGTACAAGCTGCGTGCGTCTTGGGGAGTTAGTTCAGTAGGTATAGAATGTTGCGTATATAACTCACGTAAAGATTCTGGTTCGAGTCCAGAACTTCCCTTATAACTTGACAAATGCAAATGCTCGAAGTGACTACCTTGAATTTGAATAAGGTTATATAAATGTCAACTGAACTGAGTGTGCTGGAAGAACAGCTGGCATTGTTAAGTTAAATTTTTTGGCAGCTATGCCTGAAATAGCAAGGAGAATGAATCATGGATAAAATGACTATTGAGCACACGATTGAAAGTGTTACAACTGCAGTTGTTAAAGGTTTTCCAAAAAGTATTTGTAAGATACTCGCAGTTTCAGAGAACTATAAAGAGTACAACATTGTCAAAAACCTTGAAGCATGCAAGCCAATTGGTTATCGACATGATACAGCTTGCTCTTGTGTAACATGGGAAATCTTGTTGCATGTAAGTCCAGAAGCAAATATGCAATATATACAAGCGCTCGTTGAAGCAGCTCTCCACTTGTATGAAAATAAACACAATAACATTATTACCATATATGCACACGAGCAAATAGGTGGTGAAATAAATCTCAGTAACTACGCTGTAAACACAATTAATAATTGTAACGGCTTACTGGTAAATTATGAATTGACAGTTGTTCTTAAAGACATGCAGCAGTATAAGATGCCTGTAATCAATTTGGAGGCATTAAATGTGGACTGACTACGTTAAGCCAGGTGATGAGCCTAATGCGTTTACAGGTCCTGTGAACAAAAGAATCTGTACACAAGGACCTGACGGCTGCTGCACAACATATAAAAAAGGTTGGGATAAATGTGAAGGCTGTTGTATGTATAACAAGCAAAACAGGAGAACAAATGAAAAGATTAGTAGCACTAGATATTGAAACGTATGACCCAGGGCTCAAGACGACAGGAACGAGTGCTTGTCGTTCTGATGATGGCGGTAGAATACTGTGCTGCGGCGCATATGGCGATGGCATCAGTAGAGTGTTTGACTTTGACAATAAGCAGGACATACAGCAGCTTCGTGATATAATGAAAGATAGCACGATAGATAAGATATTCCATAATGGTATATATGATTTGTCTTGGCTTTACTGTCATTATGATTTTGAAATAAATGGTGTGCTACATGACACAATGACAAGAGCTGCATTCATTGATGAATATCAACAGTTGTCACTTGATGCATGTTGTAAGAAGATGGGTCTTCAAGGTAAAAATAAAACTGAGACTATTGAAGCATGGTATGAAGAATGGCAGAGAGTGATGAAAGGCTGCGCAAAAGGTTTTAAGAAAAAACTTTATGTTGATTCAACTGTGTATAACATTGATGATGGCTGTGATTATAAACTTGATGACGAAGAAATCAGTGCTATAGTAACAGGTGATTATAAAAAAGACTTATGGTCTAATGTAATGTTTATATGGAATAGTTCTGATGGCCGCAGCAAGATGAAGGAATATAACTTACAGGACTGCATTGCTACGTATAACTTGTTTCAAAAACAAGAACCTTTTATGAAGGACTATGCTGAAGCTTACGCTGTTGAATGTGATATATACTATCTGCTTCTTCAAATGAAAAAGGTTGGCGTACGTATAGACATGAATGCTCTTGGTGAACTAACGCAGCGCGTTGATGAGCAGCGTGTTTCTGTAGAAAAAGAATTGATTGACTTGTACGGCATTGATTCTGAAACAATTGCTAGTCCAAAAAAGCTTGGTGCACGTCTTAATGAAATGAATATTTATTCACCTATAAAAACAGCAAGGGGTAGTCAGTCATGGGGTGTTGATGCTTTTGATAGACTCAGTCATGTTCCTGTAATACAGAAAATACATGAATACAAAACATATGATGCTATAGCATCACGTTATTTACATGGCGATTTACGCAACAGTATTTATAATGGACGTGTACACTGTACATTTTCGCCGAACAAACGAGAAGATGGTGGTACAGTCACAGGACGATTTGCATCATCAGGGCCTAATCTGCAGAATATCCCAGCTAATGATAAAGGACAGGGAATTAATTTTGCACAAGATATGCGTGCATTATTTATACCTGAAGAAGGCTGCATGATGGGTGCATTCGATTATTCACAGATTGAATATCTTCTTTTAGCACACTATGCTAAAGGCCCTCAAGCTGATGAGTTTAGAGCACAAGCTAATGCAGGTGTAGACTTTCATACAGTAGCAATGAAGATGACTGGTATTACATATAGACCGCTTGTTAAACGTTATAATTACGGCGTAATATATGGTATGGGCTGGCGTACATCTCTTGAAAAAAATTATACATTGTTTGAAAAATTAGCTGCTAAGCATAATATGTCGCCTACTGATTTTGCAAAATCTACATACGAACAATATCATGCTAAGATGCCTGTTGTTCATGACACAATGCAGTGGTGCCAGAATCTTGCCAAAGTACAAGGATTCGTAACGTGTCTTGGCGGCCGTAGACAGCATAAGCCTAAAGCAACGTATGACCCATCTACAGGTAAAATAAACGATTATATTTATAAGATGCTTAATAAACTTATTCAATGTTCTGCTGCTTATGTTTTAAAGTTTGCGCTGCAGAAAGCATATAAAGCAGGCTTGTTCAATGTATTAACAATGCACATAACTGTCCATGATGAGAATGTTGCTTCTATACCATTCAATAAAGAAGGTACAGAAGCTGCACAAGAATTGAAGCATATAATGGATACCTCGTTCAGTGATGAATTGCTTGTACCAATGAAAGCTTGTGGAGAAGTCGGACCTAACTGGGGTTATTGGTCTGATGATATATGGAATGAAATGTGCAAAGGTAACTTTGATGAATCATTCTTTGCTAAAGATTATAGGGAGACGCACTAGTGCTATGAGTAAATACAATTACGATATATTTGCAGACAAGCCTGTGATATGTAAGGAAATTGAAAACGTTGTACTTATAAAGCAAGGCTGCACAAGTATACATAAAATATGGAACAATCGAGTGTGCAGATATTTATCAGAAGTATTTTTTACAGTACTGCACAATCTTTTTTATACTTATAATAAGATTATGCTACCTGGTATAGGTACATTTCACAAACAGTGGCATGAGCCAACAGAGACTAGCGATGGTTATTATGACATAATATTTAAGTCATCTGTGACTTTAATAAAGGAGATTAATAATGCAAAGCATTGATTATGACTACAAATTAGTAGATACAGTTTTATCTACCAATGGCTTACGTACTTGTATTTATACAAGTGATAAATTACATGCTACAGGTGTGTTACCTGTTTATAAGACTGTTGGTGCAGTTTGTGCTGATATATGTACAGCGGTTGACTTCGAGTTACAGCCTGGTAAATCATTACGTGTGCCAACACTGCTTGGCTTTATTTTTCCTGATTTACGCAGCTATATATCTATGTACCCGAGGTCGTCCCTACTGATTAATTATAATGTAATTCAGCCTGTATCAATTATAGATAGTGATTTTGTTAATCCTATTAGCATACCACTTTATAACGCTGGCTGTGACACATTTATAGCTAAAGCAGGTGATAGATTAGCACAGATACAGTATTTTAATAATATTGAAAAGCCATCAGCATGGAAAAATAAAACGCAAATAAGAAATCAGAATGGCTTCGGGGGAACAGGGAAATGACATATAATGATAAAGAATACAATAGAATTTTACAGCTTTTATTAACATCTCCAGCTGAAAGTAAGCAAGACACGCCATATGAGCTGCTTAGTGCAAATTGCATTTTTGATACAAAAAATATAATATCAGGTTCAAGCAGCAAATATATACAGCAAGAAATTGCATGGTATGAAAGTCAAAATAGAAATATACATGGCTACGACTGTATTGAGAAAAATCCTATATGGCAATCATGTTCAACTGAAGATGGTAACATTAACAGTAATTATGGCTGGTGTGTATTCAGTAAGGAAAACAATAATCAGTATGAACATTGTCTGCAGCACTTACGCAAAAACAAATATTCACGGCAAGCTGTAATTATATATACAAGGCCTAACATTCATATTGAATATTGCGATAATATTCATGCTAAAAAAGACATGTTATGCACAGCATATACAAATGCTCTTATTCGTAATGACATGTTGAATCTTGTAATTAACATGCGTTCTAATGACGTCTGGTATGGTTTAAGATATGATTTGGCTTGGCAGCAGTACGTGCTGAACAATTTACTGTTCGATTTAAAAAGTACATATCCTGAATTGCAGCCTGGCTTAATCTACTGGCATGCTGATTCATTGCATATCTATCCACATGAACTTGAACAAGCTAAAAAATGGCTACGTAATTATGTTACAGACACGCTAAAGGAGAAAACACTAGATGAAGTACTCTGCTGATAATTTAGTCGCATTATTACATTTTCTAGCTGAAAAGGTTTATGACAGGTATACAACGTACTTGACAATTAATCCAGATATAGAGTATTGCTACTGGTCACAAGTAGATAAACCTATTCTAACAGAAAAGAATCTTAGTGAATTTAATCTAAAAGAAATGTTTCCAGAAATAGTCGATATAAAGCAGCATACAAAGATAAGAATGTATGGCGCTAGAGATTTATATCTAGATTCATTTTGTCCTGAATTACAGCAAGCCATAAATGAATTAACAGATAGCTCAGTTAAAATTGATTGTGGTACTGTTCTTGTTTATGTCAGCAGAAATTACATAATATTAATGAAAAAATAAAGCCCCCAGTAAACTGAGGGCGCAATAAAGACACAGGATTTTTTATTCTGTGTCTTTTTTGTTTTTGATAAACAATGTGCAGATTTCATCTACACAACCAGCAACTGCAACAATAATGCCACTAATAAGTGCAGCATTTGACACTTCAGACAAGTTAACAATTGCTACGCCTGCAGTTGCAAGAGCAGTTGTTACACCTGAAATGATTCTGAATGTACTTGCTTTCATTTATATAAACCTCCTATAAGATTTTCTTTTGTTCTGACCGTGAGCTTAGCGCCGTCCTTCTTAAAGCCATCTTGTTCGAATACAATGAATGTATCAGAATCAAGCACTGATACAAGAATACAGACATGGCCAAATGGATTTGTATGCGTTGCATCATAGATAAGTATATCGCCAGGGCCATACGAATTCGTAGTTTTATTAAGCGTACCAGGCTTATAATAAATATCTTTAGCGCCTTCTACACTTGGCGTTTGTGGTACTTCAAGAACGTCTTTAAGATATTGTCTATAAAGGTCAACGCACTGGCAGTCATACTTCCCATCGAAGTCAATTTTTTTGTTTATGTTATTAACAATAAATCTTTTAAGTGTCATTATAACACCTCCTATAATATTACATCAAGCCATCTTGGCAGTCTAATATCTTTGAGCATAAGAATAATGCCAACACACTTTGCTGCGCACAGCACAATTAATACAGTAAGCATGCAGGAAACAATTCTATTTTTCAGCTGCACTGTCTGCTTTAATTTTATCACATTCTCTAATGAATTGCTCAACTGTTCGTTGGTACTCGTCAAAGAGTTCGATAATTCTGTCAACTGATTGTTCAGCTGTTTCTGCTCTTCTTCCGACATCATCTGAAAAGTTTCCAATTGATTCTTGTAGCTTGCACACAGCTCGTTCATAACTCTCAATTGTTGCTTCAAGTCTGCCAAGCTCTCTTTGATTGTTATTGCTTGGTTGTGCAACGTGTCCGTCACAGGTTCTGCATGAGCAAAATAGCATGCAAGCAATAAGAATACAACAGCAAGAAATTTTCGCATTCATTTTCCCTCCTTTAGTTGCTTAGTATACAACCTACGTACATTAAGCATTTGAATGATAAGCTCTCTTGTCCATCTATGTACACGTTCCTGAAACTCAGGCGTACAATAAACAGGGTCAGGGTCATTCTGGTAAATGACACTATCAATATCATTACACTTGGCTTCAATATAGGCATCGCTATCTTCAATATGATTGTACGTTATCCAATCAACAGCTTTGTCATATATCAATTCCAATATGTATTTTGTCTTGTAGCCACCAAAGCTAGGCTCACCTTTAAGCTTACAAATTTTATGCTCTTGTGATTTGATAAAATTATAAGCAGCTTCCTTTTGATAACGTACGATTGTACGTTCATAGAAAGATTCTCTTGGTTCACCACCTACTTGTATATGCTCAGTTTTTACTCTTATAATTCCTAGTTTCACTGCAATTCCTAGCACAATACACAGAAGTATTATACCAGGAATGTGTGTGAGAAACTCAGGCGATGTAAGTATACTCACGATAGACTCCATTACAGTTTACTCCAAGTTACAGTGTTAGGTGTTACACTTGTATCAACAGTAGCAGTATATGAATCAAATGAACCTGTCTGTGTTCTTACAAGTGCTATATCACCATTTGTTATTGCTCTACCTTCTGACGGAGATTCAGTTGGCAATTCAGCAACTGATAATTTGACAATAAGATTACTTGCACTAGCAAGAGCACGTACAATAGCATTGTCAGATGATGCGCTCTCATTGCGGGCACTATTGATTGCTGTCTTAAGACCACTGTCAGTACTACCAGCAAGCTGTTCTGTAAAGACTGCATCTGATTCCTCACGTTCACGTGTTTCAGTAGTTATGCTATCTTGTAATGTTGTGTCAGCAGTAGCACGTGTATCAGCTTCAGCAGTAATACGTTCTCCAAGTGCTGTATCCGCTTCTGTACGGTCACTGACTTCCTGAGTAATCTTGTCTTCAATACGATTATCTTCTGTAAGACGTGTATCAGCTTCAGCAGTAATACGTTCTCCAAGTGCTGTATCCGCTTCTGTACGGTCACTGACTTCCTGAGTAATCTTGTCTTCAATACGATTATCTTCTGTAAGACGTATATCAGCTTCAGTAGTAATACGTTCTCCAAGTGCTGTATCTGCTTCTGTACGAGCAACAATCTCCTGATTGATACTACCTTGTAGCTCTGCTTTAGCGCTTTCAATAGCTGTTTTAAGTCCACTTGTTGCTGTACCATTCAGCTTGTCTGTTTGCTCAGTATTAACAGATTCTGTGTTCTGAACGCGCTGTGTAAGAGCATCAAGTCGTTCATTGACAAATGTGTAATTGATAAGCTCTTCAGCATTTGCATTACTGTCTGTGGAATCACCAGCTGCTACTTCTGCAGCCTTGATGATTTTAAAGTCAGCTTCAGGAAGTTTACCTTCAGGATAGATAGTCGCAAGTGATGGGTATACAGTTGCATCAAAGGGTTCGCCATTTAATGCTAGCCATCCTGCAGGTATATTTTTGACAGTATACTTTTCTGTCATCACTGGGTCGCCATTGCTGTCGAATACTGGGTCACCATTACTGTCTGTAAGTTGTATTTCAGTTACATCGAATGCGCCCCATTCAATTACAGTACCTACAGGAGTTATATTTGTTTCTATATCTCTTGTAGTTACAAACTTAGTTTCTATAGGCTGGTCAGAACCTTCAGGCAGTATTGACATACTTGGACGTTTATTGAAGTGTACTTCATCATAGCTCGTACCACCAAGTTCAAGTATTGTATACTGTATAGTCTCGCCATTTTTAACACGTGACTGCCTTGTTACGTGGAATATTGTTTCACCAGCTTTATCTTTAAGACTGTCTGTTGATACAAGTTCAATATGCATATCAGCTACAGACATAGCAGAAGCTGATGAACCATTAATAGCATCGCAGTATGCAAACATATGAACTTCTGCATTAGGTCTTTTAAATAGTCCTGTAGACGTAGGGGCTATGTTCACGCCGCTGATTGCAAGCTCAATGCTATTAAATGTGCCATAGCCATATTGACTTGCAAACTCAGGAACCCAGACTTTTGACTGTGCACAAAGGTACACATGTTCAGTGCCATCAAATTCTGTACCGTTACAAAGTAGAAATTTTAGTCCTTCAAGAGTTGAATTTGACAGAACACTTAAGTTACCTTTCCATTCTGCATTCTGCTTAATTGCTGTGAAGTCCACTTTAGCAGTGAAATTAGCAGTATTACTAAACTGTATATAAGCAGTACCTGATGTGCCTGTAAGCATACCGAGTGTATAGAAGATGCCATTTTCATTTGAACCATTGATAGGCGCTTGTATAATCCTAGGTTCAATGATGATTTGCGATAGCGCTTTAATCAAACCTTCTACGTAGTCTGTTGCTTTCAGTATAGGTCTGGTAAAGCCTTCTATGTTGTTGATAGCGTGTTGTATGTTATCGATGTCTGTTTGTATTGCAGTAATGACAGCTTGTGTTGATAAATTGTCTATCTTTACGTATGCATCAAGACTTCTTTTTGTAGCATATGTTGCTTCAGCACTAGCTGCAGCAGTATCAAGAGCAGCTTTAACAGCACTAGATTCGACAGGATTTGCTGAGCCAAGCCTAGGTTCTGTATCGATTATAAGTTTCTTCTGATACTCAGTATCTGCTGCAGTTATAGTTAAGTAACTATTGAGCTTATTTTGTAAAGCATTCAGTGCTGTTCTTACAGCACCAGATGTGACTATATTACGTGAACCTACGATAGGCTCATCGTCATAGTTTAGTTTTTCTTGATACTGTAAAAATTTATCTTGTACTTCCTGATATGCTTTTGCAAGAGCCAGGAGGTCTGCTGCACGAACATTAGAACCTTGTGGTCCATTCCAGTCAGTAAATGTACTCATTATTATACCTCCACAATAGCTTTATTAGCTTTAATAAGTTTATACTTCTTTGCTGCACTACCAAACTTAGCAACCCACTCTTCTGTAATAGCTTCATCTGTAATGCCTTCGTGGTCATCTGCACTTCCAGCGCCACCTGTTGTATACCATACTTTTACATCATTTTTTACTACAGCAATGTAAGGTCTTAGAATTGGACGCTGTACAGTGACAGGTATAGTATGCGTAGCATCTTCAGTTTCTACTATATCAGTGCTGTCATTTTCATTACTGTAGCCAGTAATATCTTCATAAGTATCAGTAGTTCTTTTGTAGTATACATGACCAGTTTTAGCAGCTGCGAGAGGCGGCAGTGCGTCAACTAGTGTGAATCCTGAGACATTTGTCATAAGCTTATCTATTTCACTGACTGTGTATACTTGCTGTCCACCTAGTATCTTTACCATAGGCTACTCCTTAACTAAATAAGTTATTGTCAGGTGTGCGCATAAATCTGCTGCAATCACACCCAGTAGATTATTAATATTTTTATACCCAATCGGCGTAATCTGCTCATGTTCACGTGCAACGTATGCCTTATCTCGAATTTGCTGTAAGGCTGGCATACATATGTCTAGATTTATGCTGACGTCATTTTCATAAAGATTAGACATATATGCAAGTTTATATACTGGAGAATTTAACCATATATCTTTTTGCGTATTTTCAGTTTTCAGCTGCGTGAAACATGTGTTCAACGTGCTAGATATTGTATAGTTATAGGTTAAATCATCCAATGTACTTTTTAAAGGCAGATGCATGGAAGAGCGAAATTTTAAGCAACCTGAAACATCAATAATATCAAAAGTACTAATAGCTTCTTGCGATTTGTCCCGTATAATTAACTTCTTATCTTCATATTCAGGAGTAGCTATTGTTATATGAACCTGCTTCATAACTCTGCCATCAGCTGCTTTTCCAATTACAATAGGCTCATCTTCTTTATATTCTATCGAAGCATTGCCAGTGCTTCCTTTAGTACCGTCTGGTCTTTTATTTTGTATCGGCTTGTTACCGACTATTATTCCATACTTCATTGCTTGCTCCCTGTCATTTTAAGACCTGTTGCTTGTATATTCATAGTGTCAGCAGTTGTGACACTCCTTGTGTTTTCTTTTTCTTCAGCAAGTAATAGCTGATGTGTATAGTGCCATAATGCACCGTATGTTTTAATGTTTTTAACAGTGCAGTACTCATTAAGCCCATCGACATCAAGCCCGCTAAGCATGTCTTTGAAGTTGTCTCTTAGCTTTGATTCTTTATATTTTAGTTCTTCATGTGTCATATTAACCTCTTACAGCCAAAAGGTTGAAATGTGCAGGGTCATCAAGGAACCTAACACGAATTACTTTGCGGCAGCCAAGACATCTGGACCTAGCATAGTTGCCAGTACCTTGTTGGTACAAAGCAGTATCAATTGTTCCGTTTGAAATAACTATAATTGTACCATCTGTCCCTGCTGGCACTTGAGCAGATACAAGTATATCATATACTGCACCAGCAGCAAACGTCGTTGTAGCAGGTACAGTAATTGTTGTTTCAGCTGTTGTTCCAGTGCCACTTACTACGATTGATTCAGCTGTTAGTCTCTGTATATACATAATAACCTCCGGTCGAAACGAAGCACCTAGTATACTTTTACGTATACTAGGGAAATAAAGGAGTTCTATGATTCAGATTTAAGCATTGAACAATGCTCTAATCTCGTCATCGCTAATCGGCGTGTTCGGGCAAACAGATGCCAGGAACTTGAGAGCGCCTTCAACGGAAATCTGGTCGCCGATTTCTACCCATGCAATATCATTCAGGGTAGCATCTGATGCATTTTCTGTTACGACAGCACGGAAACAACGACCTATATCAGCTTCAGCTGCGCCTACGCCACCAAGGATAGCTACATCATACGTTGTAATTGTTGCAGTAGCCTTAGCTTCAGAAGCTGGCAGAGCAGCTTCACTTGCGTAAACTGCTGCAGTACCTGCTGGTTCTGAGAATACATTGATTGGTGTAATAAGTCTCTTTGGCTGATAGTCAGTAAGGTCAAGCACGTTACCGAGCTGGTCCCATTTATATGTTATACTACCTGCATTGTCTACTGCTTCAGCAACAACAATATTACTTCCAGCTTCAACAGTGCTGCCTGCACCTTCAACAAAACTTGCATCTGTAGTAAACTCGTTTTCAATATTATAAACCCAGCCTACTTCAAATTCTGTAATCTTTATCCATGCGCCATCAATAAGCTGCCAAATACCAACACTATCAATATCTGAGTGCTTATTTGGGTCAGCAAGATAAGCTGCGTCTGCGTAGATAACAGAACCTTTTACCTTGTAAATTTTTACTACGCTCTCTTTAATGAGCCCGATAAGAGTACTGAGACCATGTTCGTCAAGATACTTCTTCTTTGCCATAAGTATATCTCCTTATAAATTAAAATCCTGCAGCTGGCACAAATGGTGGCGGCAAAGGCATACGTGCATTAAGCGCAACATTAATATCCCGCTGGCGCTTAAGGTCGTTAATCTCTGCCTGCATGCGTTCAAATCTATCTGCTGTGAACATGTCACGAGTCTTCTGATTTTCCTGCATCATAAGTATATTCTGAGCGTTAAGCATCTCAGTGAACTTAAGCGTCTGGTCAGACATCTGCTTCTGTGTTTCAAAAGCACATTGTGTGGCCTGTGCACGTACACTTTCAATGTCACGCTGCAGCTCCATGTACTTGTCACCTACGTAGGCGACTGTGTCGTGGTATACATTGTTTACATTGTTATTTATATCACGGTTCTGGTCTTGCAGGTCATTGAAGTTCATTGCATTCTGCAGTTGGGCAGATGAAGCAGGTGCTTGGTCACCAGTCATAGGGATAGGTCCACGACCACCAAAGCCACCAAATCCACCTCCCATCATAGCAAGAAATGCAAGGAACATAATTCCCCAGTCTCCACCCATTCCGTTACCGCCAACAGTAACATTAGGCTGTCCACTTGTAATCTCCATACTTTTTCCCCTTCATGCACATTAAGGTCAGCTGACTACCTATATATCATAGCCGATGATACGAATCTTACCACCCCAACTAGCTTCTGGAATATATCTAATTTGTCCTCTATTTTCACCATTTGCATAGAAATAACAAGTGCCAACAAGTGTACCATCATAGTTACGTAATGGTGCTACGTATGTGCTTCCACTTATAGTGTTAAACGTAACAGGATATATCACATTACCAAACGCAGTACATGCTGCTTCAATCATGGGATAATCCTTCCAGCACCGTCCATAAAAGATAGGAAGATTCTGTTCTGTCGTAGGTGGCGCATCATCATATAGTATTGTTTGAGCACCTCCTGTAGGCATATCAAAACTCTGTGTAGCGAGTTTATACCCTATATAGCTAGCAAGTATATCATACCCACGCTGATTTGGATGCAACCCATCACCACCATATGTAGTGTTCTGATGTGTCTCACTCAAGTCAAATGGGCAGCCGTCATAAAGATTTATATAATTTGCACCAAATCTTTTTGCTGCAGATTCTACAGCTTTTACGTAATCAATCAATGGATAAGCACCTGTAACTTTATTCATTGATACGTTTGCACGACGTAAAGGCGAGCATAAAACAATCTGCTGACTAGGACAGTTAGTTTTTATCCATGTAATCATCTGGTACAACGCACCTATAACTGTAGTATTGTCACCATTACTACAATAGCCAATTGCTGCCTGATAAGAACAGTCATTTGTACCGCCAAAGATAACTGTGATGTCAGCAGTCTTATCAATACCACTAATCCTATTGCACATAGGATTAGTAGGAAAACCATGCTCACCCTGATAGTCACACAATGTTGAAGCACCAATACCATAATTATGTACTGTACAATGAAACTTCTCAGCAATTCCTTCTGGATATGGCGTAGCTACAACTGTAGCACTATCACCGCCGCCATTAGCACCGATTGTAATAGAGTCACCTACAAAGTTAATCTTTTTACCATATAGGTAATTTTTAACAGTAGCGCCAGGTAAAACGTCCACATTTGCTAAGAGGCCCTTAAATTCTGTTATGACAGTATGCAGTCCATTCTCATCAAGATATTTCATTACGCGTACCTTATGATATAGTTAACGCCAAGAGATTTAACCTCAGTAGTATCACCAATTCGTCCTGTGGGCGTTCCAGTAGTTTCAGTACTCGCTGCTCCAGAGGTAATACCTTCTTGTATAGTTGTAGTAAATGTATGCTTATGTGTACTATTCCATACACCATCAAGGTCTGGATTGTCAAAACCGTAGTCAGCTATAGAAGGCTTTAACTGTGCGTCATAGTTGCCTAAAAGGGCTTTGAGCTTACCTTTCATTGAGTCAGTTGTACCAGTGTGTCTATGTGAAATATTATGAGTATGCGCCATGTCATGTGTATGCGACTGTATACGGTCATCCTGAAACTGACCAAGTGTAAGTCCTGTACTGCTGATATGACTACTACTGTTACCTGTTAAACCTATTCCTTTCGGTGTTGTCTCACGAAAGTCAGGTACATTAAACGTTGTACTACCATCACCTGCGCCATAACGTGTACCTATTACAGCAAACAAAGCTGCGTATGTTTCACGACTAACAGCAGAGCCATCACAGAGTAACCAGTTAGCAGGTGCAGCAACTCCACCATATTCTGTCATAGCACCAATTGGAAAGCCACCAGCACCCGTATTTTCAAGAATATATCTCTTTAGCTCGTTTATAAGTATACGCAGTCCAGTATTATCTAGATACTTTCCTGGCTTGATAAATTGCTCTAGTTCTTCCTGATTCATAGCTGTACTCCGTACTGTCTAGCAATGGATTCTAAGTCCATGCCCTTAGATTTATAGAGTTCTCGTAAAGCAGTAACTTGCTGCTCACGGCTCTTATCCTTAAACATATCTTGGCACTTTTGCCATTCAGTTGGATGCGCAGCAACCATTTGCTGCATTAAGTATTGCTGCGGGTTTTGCATAGCATGCATAAATGCATTCATGTTCATTGCTGCTCTTGTCCTTGTGCTTGCTGTAAAGCTTGCTGCTCTTGCGCTTGTCCAATTGCTGTGAGTTGGTCACTAGCTAATTTTATTTTACCTTGCAGCCATGCTGCATAAGTAGCGCCTATATCCACTTTTATATCAACTTGCTTCTGTAAGTTAGAAACAAGCGCTTCTTTTATAATTTCATTCTGACGTTCCTTCGTCATATTTATCACCCTCAAGCAATTGTGTTATTACTGTTGTTTCATTGAATGAATCTGGCAGCTGTATGTTTTCAGGTATATTACCATCAAGAAACTTTTCACAAGTATCTTTAGATATTACTTTAGCAAGATATAGGTCTATCATTAAGGCCTGATATACATGTTCTTTTCTCAGGTTACGCATTGAAAGGTTATTTAATCTGCATTTATACGACATTATTTATCCTCCTGTACTATATAATCGTATCTATTAGCATAAGGTATTCTACCTGTGCTAGCTGTCTTACCTGTGTTTTCATTCATATAGAAAAGCTCGTGTTTATTATTCTTTAAGAAGTTTAATGCAGCTTCATAATTCTTTGAAGCTATAAGCTTCTTATACTGCGCAGCATGTGCTAATGATATATTCCCTGTAATTGCAGGATTTTGAAAATCAATCAGCTGCTGTATTGTCCATGGTGTTCCTACATATTGCTGCGCATACTTCTGCGGTTTTTCTTTTTTGCGAAGTAAAGCACTAAACCGTAAGTAGTCATTATAATCACGTTTATCAGTTAATACGTCTTTTATAGCAACAGAAATATTATGTACACTAGACTTCTCAACAGCATCTTTATAGCGGTTATCGTAAAGTTCTGGTACAGCATCTTTAAGAATTTTACGTGAAATTTTATTCAAGTCAGGCTTGCCAAATTCATTTTGATACATTGGGTCAGCCATGTATTTAGACCATAATTCAGGTTTTATACTTTCAGAACGTTCACGAATCAAGTCTTGTATATTTTGCTCTACGTTACTACGCGTTGTTTCTGCTGCATTAACAAGTTGCTGCTGTAATTCAATATATCTATCAGCATCAGTGCCTAGTACTTCATGAATATATTTTGTGTCACCACGTTTTGTAGCTTGATAGCCAGAATAGTAGTCTATGTCAACGCCTTCTACTTCGCGTGTATCTGCACCTGTGTCTTTATCAACTACAGAAATTCGTTTTTCACTTTTGACAGCTTCTTTATGTAGTGCTTGTTCTTCAGCTTGCTGTATATATTTAGCGTATTTTTCTTCACTTAAAAGTGTAGTAACAGAATCGCCTGGCTTCAAATTCATTGTATAGTATCTAGGACCAAGAATATACTTCATATTCTTATCGCTTAAAGTTACTTTATATCTTTTGTTTGATTGCGTTAACTGATAATTTCCATGACGAAGATATTCAAATGGGTACCTTGCGCCATGCTGCTGTCCTCTAATACGTACTAAATTCCAAAATTCAATACCTAGCACATGTCTTTGTTCACCATTAGAAGGCGACGTCATCATATTACCTGTTTTAGCATGATAGATAAGTTCGCCAGCGACACAAGAAGGTACACGATAAAAAATGCATACAGAACGATTATTAGTGAACTCGACCCACAGTAATTGTTCACGTTCTGCATAACGTAGTTTAGCGATATGACCACAACCTTCTTGCTCTATTACGCTACTAGCTGTACCTTTTTTAGTATTGAATGCATTCATTGTGAATGCAAAGAGTTCGTCATTGTCATAAGCATCTTCGTGTGCATGGAAACCGATTGTATTATTTGCGTTATACTTATTAAGTATAACTTTTCTACCATCAGCTAAGTGATACTCAACTTTTTCAGGTTTTTTTACATTCGATTTCCAACCACGCTCATTTTTAGTATGCCAGCCAGATGAAAGGTCCCAGGACATATTACCTGCAGTCAAAGTACTTTTTTGTTTGTGTAATTTCTTAGTACTGAAGTCTATAGGTGCGTAAGTCTTCTGCCACGGTGCTGGACCTTTTCTAGCTAGCATATTTTAACTCCTTAGCATGTTGTGATACCAAATAATGGCTTGCGCAGCTTTACAACTGTGTAGCAGTAAGGATACTCTGTAAAGAGAGCACCCATTTCATGCATAGCAACAGGCGTTCTGTTCTGTGGATGTCTGATGTTACTTCCGTAAGTGAACGTTGCTCTATCGCCATCTGCGAGTTCAGGAGAACCGATAACAATGCGGCTACCAATATCAAGCTTAGCAATAAATTCAGGTGGAATCTGTACGTCCTTAATATCTGGCGGCATCTGCTTGCCCCATGTCTGCTGGATATAGTTATCAATTTCAAACGTTGAATTGTCATAGCAGTTATATGATAAGTCGCTCTTAGGTCCGATAATAATAACGTCTGTTGGCAAGTTAAGGTCTTCAACTACATCGTTAATTACTGAGTTACCCACCTGATAGCTAATTTCCTTAATACCACGCTGATAGACGATAGGCCCAGATACAAGGTTATCACGAATACTTGTTACCTTTTCACCTTCTTCGTAACCGATTTCCATACGTGTTACAGGATTCATCCAGATACCAACATCGCTTGAAGGGACACTTGAACGTGTAAGGAACACACCACGAAGAATTGCATCAATAATGTGTTCATTCTTTTGCTGCATTACAAAGCCACCAGCTTGTTCAGTAGAGTAACGCATGCGATTCAGCTGCTCACGGAATGGCAAATCAAGACCAAGACGAGTTTCCATATTATCTGCAATATCAACAGGGTCTGTATACCATGGGAACAAATCAGCAAGTCCTTCCATTGCACCAACAATTGCATTGTTTCCACTTGTGTACTTCGCTGTACCTGAATAGTTGAACAAATCATACTGTCCAGCATAAGGACCGTCAGCAACTGTAATTGCACCAAGTTCCCAGCTGTCACGGAAAATAGAAGCATTGCTTGCAACTTCACGGTTGCCTGTGATTTCAAGAAACTGGCCTTCTTCCCAGTCGGTTACTGTTGTACCTACAGACAACAGCGTGAGATAACCAGGCTGATTTTCCAAAATCATGTACATCTCAGATACGTCAGCATCACCCCACGGCCTGTTTTCTTTTGTCTTGATAATATAACGACCAGTCTTGAAATTGCTGTTATAAACGTTAATAGGTACCTTAATCCTGAATGGTACACGAGTAGCGCCAGTCATAGGTACATCAGCAGCGCTGAATGTATTCGGACAGAAATAAACGCGGCCATCACCTGCATGCACTGCGTTATCTTCGTGTACAGGAGAAGTACCGCCACGGTATTTTGTGCCGTCAAGATAAGCAGAAGACAGCTGATGAATTACGCCGTACTGTCCATGAATTGCAAAGTTCTTAAACAACGAAGCAACATTCATACGCAATGAATGCATTTGCATTGCGTATTCACGCTTGAATGAGTTCTTCTTATCTGCTGTATCAAGGTTACGAGTCATATCGACACTAAAACCGTCTGTAACAGTACCATAAGAAGCACGGAATGTACCGAATTCAATCTTACCTGGCTTGATAAGCCCAACATTCTGATGGAAAACCTGCGAGTTCAATGAACCACCAGTGTTGGTATTTGACAGAACCATTCTGTATTCAAACTTATCTGTAAAATTCCAATCACGTTTCTTACTGCGAATAAGTTTCACAACGTCAGATTGACATGGAAACATACCATTTAGCAAGTATTCTACAATGAATGCCTGCTTAGACAGTCCTTCAAGTGTCTCTTTAGTTATAGGCATATATTTCCTCCATTATGTTATGCTCTTGAAAACAAATCCATATAATCAGCAATATCAAGTAAAAAGTCAGCTGGCGTTCCTTTTGTGCCCGTGCCGAGTGCTTCTCTAAATTCAGAAGGTGATAGTGCATCAGACAAATTCAGGTCAGCTGGCGCTCCTTTTGTGCTTGTGCCAAGTGCTTCTTTAAATTCAGAAGGTGATATGTAATCAGCTAATGACTTTGACTTATCAATAGCCGACGACAGTTCATCTTTTGTTATACATGAACTATCAGTTGTTTTAATTGTAGTTGTTGTTCCTGTTTCTGGATTCTTGATTACTTTAATTCTTACATCTGAAGGTACTGCCTGCTCTGGGGCAGATTCTTCAGGTGCAGGCATTTCTGGTAGAGGTGCTTGTTCTTCAGGTGCAGGCATTTCTGGTAGAGGTGCTTGTTCTTCAGGTATTTCTTCCTGAGGTATAAATTCTGCATTAGGGTCAAGTGCTTGAATTTCAGGCGGCAAAGGCGCTTCTTCAGGTGGCAAAGGCATTTCAATAGCACCTGGAATATTAGGCTGTATATCACCACTTGCTGCAGGATTGCCAGCAACCTCTTGTTGTATAACATTTGTTATAGTATCAAGTTTATCGCTTTGCTGTATAGCTTTATCCTGTACAGCGTCAATAAGGCTCATAATACCACGTAATTCTGTACGAAGCTCATCAATAATGTTTGCAACTGCTTCATCTGCTGCAGACGTATCTACACCACGACGTTCAAGTTCGTTTAGTATAGCAACGCCTAATGAGCGGTCATTAGAAAATTGTGAGCCATACGAGTTGATAAACGAGTCTTCTTTTGAGCGTTGTGCTGCAGCTGCTTGTGCAGCTTCAAGAGCTTGTAATCTTGATTCAAGTTCCATTTCACTCGCCATGTCTTACTCCTTTAATTATATTCTATTGTAAGTTTTTATTACGTGTAAATATATTAAAGATTAAAATACACGTAAATCAGATATAGTAGATGCTATTGTATGAAAACTGTTATCATAAGCTTTGCCGAGATTATCAGCAGTATTTCCATGCTTGCTATCATTAGTAATAAAGTTTTGTATAGCATCGTCCACGTCTTTATTTATTTCTGCTTGATTTACTTGCTTACCTCCTTTTACACAATAAGCTACATACTCATTATATAAAGTTTTTCTTAAAGTAGTATCTGCAGCAGATACTTGATTTGGTTCAAAGTTATCCATTAAGTATCTATAAATATAGTTATATGGCGAATATGAACCTGTCTGCGTTTTTCTTTTCTCATGGTCAATTTCTTTAGTACTGTACATAATCACCTCTGAAAAATATCTACAAGATTGAGAATATCTTGTAGAGCATTTTTTGAACGTTGTATATCACTATCTGATACAGCTATACCCTTTTTAGCAGTGCCAATATCGGATACGCCGTCAATCAAAATTGAGCTAGTATCTTTTTCAGGTAGCTTTGTGTTTTCATCAGTAGTACTCTTTGCCTTTTCCTTGATTGTAATGTCATGATTAATTTTATCGTCGTTCTCAAATTTATTTTCCATTTGAGATTTTATTACATTTTGCTCAGGCTTTGATACTTGGCTTACAGCTTTTAACATATAATCTTTGAGCTGCCTATCAGCTTGTGTCACGCCGATTGTACTTTTCACAGCTGAAGCATGCTCACTAGGATTGTTTACTCTAGCAGTATCATCAACTGCATTTGTAAAGTGTGAGTATACCGTGTCACCTGCTTGCTGTGAATCATTTATCAACTGTCCTGCTTTGTCTTTTATTTGCGCTGTATATTCATTCTTTGATGGCACAGCGTTCAGTATTTGTGACAGAATATTATTTAACTGAACTTGTTTTGCTGCGTCTTGTATAAATTCATCTAGTGAGTTATAGTATGTTTTATCACCTTTGTTTGCCATTATAGCCAATCTCCTATAGTAGCTGGATTAACGTTTATCATTCGTTCCCAACTTGATTTATCTTTTTTAAGGAAAGCTTGGAAAGCAAACCTTGCGTCAGCGAGTTCTGACTGTACACCCATTATATTGGATTCGTTCAATGCTGAAAATTTTTCTGCTAAACGAGCAACCAAATATCTATACACTTCTGGAGCAGGATATATCAATTGTGTGTCAGGTGTCCAGCCCAGTTCTTTTATTTTCGGCTCAATTTTCTCTTGTGCTACGTGCTGTATATTTTCAGCAGGAAGCCATTCATCTGTAGAACTAGAGTATATGTAAACTTGATTGTTCAATAATACAGCATCGTTATTAGCTGCTTGCTGTGGGAATTCTGCTATAGGCTCTAGTTTAATGTAATTATAATCTGTACTAAATCTGTTATACCAATAACCTTGTGTAAAGTTATACACAGCATCATCATTTGCTTTATACTCAAAGTTATGCTCTACAAAAATAACTGACTTGCTTATAGCAGGTAACTTAGTAATGTTCAGTAACTCAGTGTTTAAATCATTATAGTCACGTATAATAACACCTAGTCCTGTTTTATCATTCCAACCTGTACTAATATATTCTATATTACTATTCTTACCTGTAAAAGCAAAAGGATTATATACAGTCCATTCGTATTCTTTATTAAAGAAACCTGATACCCATTCACCTGTAATGCTATGTTGATATGATACAAAAATGTATGGATATTCACAAGAAATATATCTCACAATCCATTGCCCATCTACTGTAGGCTCACGTATTATATACGATGATATATCTTCTGGTGCTACGTTGCTTTGTACATTTCTATGTCGCAGTTCAAACTTTGTTATAGTTGATAAGTCAGTAGAAATGTCTGTAATATCTACGTATCTATCATCAACGTACGCAGCAAGTTCGTATAAGCTAAATAACTTGTGACGTATAATGTCATGTGATTGTAAGATTTTAGGGTCACGGTTATATTGTGTAAAAAATAACTGCGATGGCTGTGGGCAGTATTCAAGCCATATGTTACCAGATTCTGCATCAGGGCAATATAAATCTGTACCTGATATTCTATACGTAAATCTAGAACCTAAATCGCCATCACCGGCAGCACGTAGCCTATACCGTTGTGAATCATTAGGATTCTGCGCATAAAATATTGATACAGTATTCTTTACAAAAGGAGGCAGTTTAGTATACTTTGTTTTTACACGAACAATCTTGCTGTAATAACCAGAATCGATGCAGCAAATCTGTGAATATATATCTGACCATACGTAATTCAAAAATGATAAGCAATCAGAAAATGTATAACTGTTGAGCGCTTTTGTTTGCGCTAAACGCATAGCATCTTCAAGTGCATCAGAAGCGTAAGGGTGTATATCAATCTGTAGCATATTATTCTCCTTACACTATTTGTTAAGATTATTATACGTGTCATAAGCACGTTTTGTCTGTTCATTAATGTTGCCTGCATTTTGACGCTGTTGATTAATATCTGCAACATCATAAACTGAATAGCCCTGACCCAATGTATGCCCAAGAAATGGTGTAATAAGCTGCGCGTACATTGGATTTTCAGCAATGTACTCTTTTGCTTTATCAAGTATTCTTGACATCTGCCCGAGTTGATTAAGATATTGCTGCTTACTTGTTTCTCGGGTAAGCTCAGCAAGCTGCTGTTGCTCATGTAAAAATTTATTCAATTCTTGTCTAAATTGATAATCTGATAAATTCATAGCAGCTAATTGGTCAACGTACCTGTTTGCAGCATCATACTGCCATTGGTCAACTTTACCTTGTAATTGTACACGTAAAGCTTGCCTTGCGTAATCGAGCTGTCTATTACGAGACATTTGTCGCATCTCTTCTGTTTCAATTGTAGGTCTTTTATACTTATCTTCTGCTTGTCCTAAATTATACGTACCAGTACCTGATGCAAATGAACCACCTAAACGAAGCTGTTCTTGTGGCTTATTATTATACGCATCAGCTTTACGAGATAAATATAGCGTATTATTGAAAGACTTATTGTTCAAATTACCTTGCGGATTGTTTTTTGCTATATTTCTATGCTGCTCTTTATATAACTGTTTTGCAGGTATTGCTGTACTATCTGCGTATAACTTATCAATGTCGCTATTATGCTTTTGCTTATTAGTGTCACTCGCAGTAATAGCATTATCTGTATAATTCTTTTGCGTAGAGTATTCGCCTGAAATATGAGGACTTGCAAAACCTGACAATGAACCTACATTTGATGTATAAGCATCAGTACTTGACATAATTATTCCTCCTCAAATTTCTGTTTATATTTGTCTTGCATTCTGCGTGTAGCGTCTATTGAGCTACCATTCAGAGCTTGTTCTGCTGCAAGTGTAGCATACGTACGTGCTTTTTCTTTTTCTGAAGTAATATCATTTGTCACATTCTTTATAGTCTTGCCTATGGTTGAAGCGGCTGTATTCAATGCATTACCAGAGAACATGTGCTTTGCAGCAGCGTAATCTCTTAACATATCAAGCATATTATTAGAATGCGTAAATGGATTAACTGCTCGTTTAAATGCTTGTTCTTGCATTGCATTTTTTTCGCCATAAAGTTTAGCAATATTACCTGCAGCTTCAGTAGCATTAGCAGCGCTCTTTAGCGCATTACGTATAAAGAGTTCTTTTTGAGAAGGCATCATAGCATTGTAAATCGTTTCTGCGTTATTCTTATCTTTACCACGTTTTAAGTCTTGCATATCTTTTACATCACGTTCATTGACGCCTTTACCACCTATACCAAACTGCTTACTCAAAACAGTTTTTAGCGCACTATCTGGGTCAGTACCTTGTTTTATTAATTCATCAAAAGGTCCAGCCATTGTGTCAACAGCACCACCGAGTGCACTAGAAATAATACCACGGCCTATTTCAGAATTAGCAATAACATCTATTATGTCCATTATAGTCCTCCAAGAACTTGTTTTAACTCTTTAAGTTCACGAGCTAAATCGCCAATAGCTCCGGCGTTCATCATAGCAAGCCTAGCAGTATCCACAGATTCAATACCATCTTCATTCTTATGAATACAAGCAGGATTAACTTGTTCAATATCTTGTGCCATCGGCCCTATGTGTTCAACGCTACTATCGAGCGATTTATCATTAGGATTCAATTCTTGCGCTTCAGGTTTATACGTATATAGATAATTGCGGATATGCTCAGCGTATCCGTCAAGAACTGATTTGTCCCATTGTGACGACTGGCGGTCATTGTAATCATAATCTTTATCGTCAACTGTGAACTTTGAGCCATAAATATTGGCAAAGTTGCTATAATCTTCATCTGTAAGACTATTATTTGCAATGTGGTCTTCCAGCTGGTAGTCGATTAAATTCCTCAATTTTTGAGCTAGTTTTATAATGCCTTCCTTAGGCATTTGAAATTTAGGAGTTACGTGACCAGCCATTGAATTCCAGAAACCTGTCAAATCGTACGTTGTCTGCGATGAAGAATCTGTGTTTGCTACTTTTGGATTAAGCGCTAGATTTAAAAGAATATTTTTACATCTAGCATCACTCTTTGTATCCACAGTATCCTGCATGAAAACATTACCATTATTAGCAGTATTCATTTTACCATTCTGCCACCTTGTTGTTGCGTTAGTACGCCATGCTTTAGAAAATTCAGGATTACTTTGTTCAACAAGCACGCGTAACTTATCTGCAACTTGCGGATTATTATTTGGGTTAGCATTCCATAATGCTGTTGTTTCTTGTGAAGCAGGTAGTGGAGTATAATTATTATCCTGTACAAACCGTAATGCTTCTGCTTTTTGTTTATCATCATAAGCATTTGGATTTTTTTGCGTGTTCCAGTTTTTTGACGTAGGGTCATTATAATACGTCAAAACATTTAATACACTCTGCCAGTCTGTTTGATAACCATCAAGTGGGTTTTCAGATGGTTCTTCTACAGCATCTTCTTCAGGAGAATCTTCATCACTATTATCTGTATCACCAGAGCCAGTATCTGTATTATTTGAATCGCCACCTTCATAGTCCCCCATACTCAAACGTTCAGACGTGTTAACGTCATTATTATAATCACGTGAAGCTACACGTAACTGTGATGAATCATGTGCAACTGCATCAGCAGCTTGTTCATCATTGACTTGCCTTGTAAAAGCATCTTCTGCTTTATCAAGTTGTGCAAGATTCATATTTAAGCGGCCTTCATAGTCGCCATTTGTATAATCTCTTAGAGCTACGCCACCTTTTCCAGCAGCTGCGTTTCCCTGCATTTTGCGCATATTACGCATTGCGTCAGTAGCGCCAGCATCTTTGTCAGCTTCAGACCTATAATCTGTGTTATATTGCTGTATGTGCTTTTGACCTACTTCGCCATGCATTGCAGCTGATTTTGTATAGTTCTGCGCTGCTTGATTCGCTTTATCTGCTTGATAGTCAAGTGCATTGCCTTTCAATGTACCATTGAAATCATGTAACGCCTCTTTAGCGTTACCTCTAGAAATATCTGTTACTGTTTCATTTGCATGTCTAACTGCGTCTTGTATAGCGCCCTTTGCATCGTTTATAGTAATATTTTCTAGTTTCTTTTTAACAGCGCCAGCTACACTGCTCTCTTGCTTTGAAGTTTGTGCGTTTTGCTGCTTACTTTGATTTTCTGCGTTAGCCTTCGTAGTATCTACTGTTGTCTTTATATAATCATCAATATCATCGTCAGTAATAGCTTGAGCATTTTGCTGAATATAATTTTTATAAGCAGCAGCTGCTGTATTCTGTTTTTCTTGTATTTCAGCTTGCTGCTTTCTCATGTTATCATCATAAGCTGACTGATACATAGACTTGTATGCTGCTGCAGCATCTTGCCCTTTTTGTAAAGCAATACGCTGTGCATTGCGTGCAGCTTTTGTTGCTTCTGTTGAAGCTAAATGAGTATCTGGTGTTAAATTACGAGCAGCTGTATACTGTTTTTTTATTTCAGCGTATTGTCTTGACAGCATAAAATACCTCTATCAGATTACGCCGTAGTTGCGTTTAAAGTTTTCTGTAACGACATATCTACGGTTTCCTGGTAATATTACTGTACTACCCATCGGTGCAGAAGCAATACCTTGCTTTACAGCTTTGTCATTTTTCATTACTGTTAAATCGATTGTTGGTGCTTTACCTGTCAGATTTGTCGGCATACCAGCAGCAGATTTAGGTATCTCTACTTTTTTAGGTGCTTCTTCTGCTTTAGGGGCTTCTGCTTTTTTAGGAACACTTGTTTTCTTTACATGCTGCTTTGCCCAGTCAATATCGCCTTGTTTCAAAATATATCGTTGCCCATTACTACGAATAATGTAATCGCCAACATTTGCGCCAGCTACACCTGCATTTGTATTTGCTACTTGCTTACCAGCACTTTCTGTTTTTATAGTTTCTGTTTCTGCTGGCTTCTTTTCTGTTTCAGCTTGTTTCTTTTCTTCTTCAACGGGCTTTTTATCTTCAGCTTGTTTCTTTTTTTCTTCTTGATGCTTGGCTAAATTTTTTTGCATCGCATCCATACCCCTAAAGAATGAATTCATTTGGTCGAGTCCTTGAAATCCACTTACTGCCATTTTCTGCCTCCTTAAATTATTGTAGTACGTATTTACATGTAATGTAAATGTATTATAATTCTTGCTTACTTGTAATGTCAACCTGCTGCGTAAGCTGCGAAGTTCTATTGTTTGTGACGAGCTTTATATCACAAGAAATATTTGATATTGCGATATAAGCATCAGACCATATAAATAAACGTTCCCTATTACCACAACCATTATTACTGCTATACTTGAACGTATAATAGCCATACTGGTCTACTCTTGTAAACAATTCTTTTGTAAGGAATATGTGTGTAGGTCTAGTTTTTACAAAGCCACCAGGTGTCATTGTTTCAGCGCATATATTAACACAAGCATACGTTGTTTCATTATAAATGTAATCCATCTCAGCAGGCCAGCAGAATGTTATCGTCCACTCATAACGATTATCATTATCTGAACTAGTGCCCAATGCACTCGTAACAAGTATAAATGGATTGTGTGTCCAACCTTTTACACCTGACACCTCTGTACAAACATCTGTATATATAGAATTATACACGCGCTGTTTACTGAATACTTCTCTTGGTATCTTTTGCCAATAATTCAGATTACTCTTTATTGATTCAAGCATATACTCTGTGAATATATCTCTGTTAATTATAACTCTATTAGGTCCTTGATATGCAATACCAGATGGCAAAGATACAACTTTGTACCAAGACTTATCATTGAATATTGTTGTAATAGGCGGTGGTAACTCTCCAGTCACTTGATTTTTTGACAGTATAGGTACGATAATATTATCCGTTTCTGTATCTGTATCTTTTACATTAGATTGTAGTCTTGTAAAAGATATTAAGCACGGCATAATGACTTCTTGATTTATAAAATCATAATAGCCATTTTTAATGTTCCTAAAACGTTCCATCATATCCATTTTAGTTATATTAGTACCACCACTATAAACGTAATAGCAGCGTGTTGCTTGTGAATATAAATATGCCTCAGTTGGCGACGCACCTATAAATGTCAATCCTAGTACAGGTACTAAGTCTGTTACAATTTCAATTGCATCTTTAACTACGACAGAGCAAATATATTCAGATGTCATACGATATGTCTGCTTGCCAATTGTGAAATCAACAGACGTTGTAGCTTTATACTCAGAATTTTCATATGGTGCTTCTGTTGTTAAGCTAGTAACGCCTTCAATGACAAGTAATGGCATTGATGTATACGTCTTAATAACAGCAGGTAATACTGATACTTGTTCAGAGAAAACAGGTATTGCAAATCTTGGCTGGTCTTTATCTTCCCCTGGAGCACCCCCTAAATATCCTTCACCTTTAGCGTAATTAGTTAGCTGCGTAAATTGCTTATCAAAGTTTGAATTTGTTTGAATTGGCTTACTACTAAAATTACCAAGCAAGACATTTGGATACATTTTATTTGACCGCTTGAATGTATCATTTATTTCAAAAGAATAATAGAATGCTCTATAGTTCTTGTTTAAACCTGGTGTACCTACCAAATCAATTAATCTATAGCCTATACCATCAAAACCATGATATAGAATGTTATTATATATGCAATTATACCCTGTTGTATTAAATGCAAGTACAGTAGGTGTTATAGCAAAAGGTCGCATGTATTTCTTAGAAATACCTCGCTTAACTTCAACAGCAACATAAGAACATGCTACGCCGCAGAATGCATCAGTTATTACAATATTTGACGGCTCAGAGTTTATTATCTTAGTATCTTTGCAAGTTACCCACATAACTGTACCCATAGAACAAGTCATTGACAAGTTCCATGACTTATCAATGATATAATCTTGGTATAGTGAATCCGTAAATGCAGGGTCACTTACACTGATATTTTGATTACGGAAAGCTTGCTGGGGCAAGAAAGATTGTACGCCTTCTACTTTTGACATATCTGCAGGTAATCTACGTTCTGTAACAGTGCCATAGCAACTAGCTCTATAATATGGAACAGTACCCTTACCAGCATATACAATCATATCAGCATTGTTATTGCTATTAAAGTTGCTGTGACTGTTATAGTTAGGAAACTGTGAAAGCTTTGGTTTGTTTACGCAGACGTTTATACTAGTCAAAGCAAAGTTAAAAGGTGCAGGTGACGTAGGCGTATAATAAGTTCCAACAGGCAAGGAATATTCCCAAGATGATTCTTTTATGACTGAATTTACAGTTTCATCATGATATATCAAACCATCAGATGGTACGTCCCAACAAGGCCACATGAATGACTCGTTCTTTTCGCCGTATTTGTGTCGTGTCTCATTAAATACATTTCTTTTTTCAGGCAAATTATTTGTACGTAAGATAACGCCAGAATTTTGCTGGAATACGTCTAGCACTTGATAAACAGCTTGCCATGCTGTTCTTAATGCAATATATGCAGCATATGCAACACCTTCAGCAATAAGCAATGGTATACCACCTGCGCCACCTGTGCCACATATTGTTGTTTGTGCTGCAACTTCACGAGAACCAGTTGCTGCTTTATATGCAGCGTCAAGAACATTTACATACAACTCACCTTGATATTTCGTTAATGCACTAAGAACAAAGTTCAATGCAGATGCTTCGCCTTTAACGTTATGCACAGTGCTTGATTGCGCAACGCAGTCAGCAACAAATCTATGTTCGACAAAACCAGGTCCAGCAAATATTTCTTGTTTGTCAGATGTTGAATAAAACATGTCTAATGTACGTACGCCTGTTACTTGTGTCGTAGCTGCTGTGTCTTTACCATCAGGAGTAAGTGTAGATAATAGCAATGCATCGCTAGCATCTGCAGCAAATGAACTTAATACTGACGATGCTTCATTAACCAATGTCTGCTGCATACTTGAATTCAAAGATTCAGAGCTGGTATTGCCAGACTTACTGTTTACATTATCAATCATAGGTAACATATTAAGACAGAATTTGATAAAATCACCTTCTGTGGAGCCTAAATCATTACGAGCTGTCTGTGTTACTGAACGTTTATCAAATGTAAATTCTTCAGTGAGTAAAGTAGACTGCGTACTTCTTATATTATCTTGCTCTGTATATTCTTGTTTAAGTCCCTGTTCTGTGTTAAGTTTATTTTCTTTAGTAGGGTCTACTTTATATGCATCGCCTTTTCTAGAGTTATAGTGTACATAAGCGTATTCGCCTAATGTTTGCTGTAAGTAAATACAAGACACAAAGCGAGGAGCTAAGAAATATATTGAAGGATAACTGGTTGCTACACAGAATGCTTGCCAAGCACCATTAGCTAGATTACTACTACCTTCAGGAATCATCTTAGCAATAGGGAATGGAAGAACTCCAATGTCACCAATATTAGAAGAATTGAATGACGGACTTCTGTACACACAAGTGTATTTATTCGTTATAGGTAGTTCTTTAATACTGTACTCACCATCAGATAAATACTCTAGATGACTGACAATTCCATTCAGAGTGTTCGTAATATACCACTGCTGCTCAGCAGTCCCTACAATACACTCATTAAGAGCATACAGCTCGTCAATACTCTTGACTTCTTTAATTATATTACTGTCGACAAGATGAGATAAAGGCTGCACAGTAGCATTGAAGCCTACAAGAGAATCAAAATATATAGACGGAATTTCACCACCTGTTAAATCACCTTTAACACTTACGAAGCCATAGCCAAGTATACAGCGTTCAATATAACCATTAAGATTGTATACTACACACCATTGTAATAAATTATTATCACAATGTATACCTATGAACAATCTGCTGTCACGCACAGTGCATGTAATCTTAGCACAAGACAGTACATAAGCTGCAGTAATACGTTTATATGTATAAAGATTACATTGTAAAGCAGCTGATATAGATTCACAGAGTTGCGTACCAAGTGCTTTTTGCGTAACGGATAGTGTCAGTGTATCTATGTGCTGAAGTTCATGTAATGGGTCATAAATGTTAACAGATATGTCATTCAAAGTTGCTGCAGACAGCGTTAGAAATAGCGCATGAGAATTATTACCATACGCTGATGAGCATAAGTAATAATCATCGTTATTCAGTAAATTTGTCCTATTAATGTAATATACGTCTTGCCAATTATCACCATACCAATCATGTAATGAGCTCATTTTCTTACGCAAAATAAATTCATAATTCGTAAGACTTAGTGTGTGCTCAGCATCAATCCACCAGAAACGTTCAACATCAGCAGTAGAACTCCAATGCTGCTTGACAAGCTGATACTCATTATCTGCGTCTAATTCACCAATACGTTTAGTTTTGTTACACTTACGTATATCTGTACTCATTACACCTATACTTGATTTACCATTAAATTTATCAAGGTCAATACTATAATTTTTATTATTGATACGATGTGTTAGAATGCTATTAAGTAATGTGCCCTGCTGTGTCTGTGGAACTGTACAAGTAAAAGATGCTGTATCAATATAATCAATAAGTACATTCTGCACACCGTTTACAGTGTTAATTGTTAACGGGTAACTACCTTCAATTTGCTTCTGCTTATAGTTATAGACTATTGTTTTATCTCTTGTACTTATATTTATCTTCTCTGCAGTAATATTACGTACAGAAAAATCTGTTCTTTTAGTAATAACAGGTATTCTTGCATTAATTATGAAATTTATAATCGCAGATATTTTTAATTCTGCTCTTATGTAATCAGCAGGTTCCACTTCACATGCTGCAATATTGACGTGCGTAGAAATACCTTCAATGGTCAAATCAAAGTCTATAGCAGGGATTATAAGCTTGTTCTCTACATAATCGTATCTGCAGACAATATCATGGCTATAATCTAGAGCAGTTATTATACCTGCTGTAGTACCTGATTCAAAATCGAATTCATTAAATGTTATATTCATACTCTGCAGCTGTCGTAATACACTATCGTAATATTTATGCTGTAGGTATGTGCCTGTTGAAGGTAAGCTAATGGAGAACGTACTAGAGTCAAATGTATATGTATAATTAATTGTAGATGCAAGTTGCATTAGTGTAAGTTCATCTGATAACTGCATATTACCAGTTGTATTTGATGGGTCACCAAACACAATTCCAGGTATGTAATAACTTGCTTTTATTTCATTCCTAGCATCATCGTATTTTTTACCAGCAAAAAATAAATAACTCTCATCTGTTAAAGGTTTTAGCTTTGTTAAAAATGTCAGCTTATTTCGTGATATAGATATATCTGCAAGTTCTATATCAAATAGTGCATGAGATAAGCCCATATCTCTATCAGCAAAAAGTAAATTACCAGCATCAGATGTAGGCATTTCAATAATGTCAAATGCTTGAGCCCTCAAATTATTTAGCTCTGTTTTGGTATACATCTGCTTCAGCTTTATTCGTTTGCAGACATACGAAGCAATAGGCATACAAAAATATGTATATGAACCATTTGTAAACTTTGTCATGTTTTCTATTTTTGATATACCTGAATTAAAAGTAACAGTTTCTGCAGGACCAGAGTCAAAAATCCATGATTTCTTATTCTTAATATATAGCTCACGCATCCATGTCTTAGAAGCGTCATTACTTGTAACACGAATCTCTGTAAAAGATTCTACCTTTTTGTTCATGTACTTAGGTACTGTAAATGAGCCTGGACTTACAATAAAGTTTACAATACCGCTATTACCACTAGGTAAATTAAGAGATTCTGTAAATATTTCTTCACCACTTGGAATGATAAAACCATAATTAGAACTGATAAAGTCACTACACAGTATATCACAGCTAACTTCAGCTCTTGCAATATCACCAGTACTAGTACCATTATCTTTACTGAACTCAAAACTTATATAATATTTGGCAAGAGTTACACGAGCACTTGTACTGTACATACTAGAAACATCTCTAGTATTCTCGTAAATTTTTGCAGTAACAGGTATTGCAGTATCATAAGCGCCATTATATAGACGCACATTACTCTTATTTAAACAGAAAATATACACGCGTATAATATTTGTATATTTTGCATTATAAGCTCCTTGTTCAGTACAAGTGTATGTTTTACATGTACAAGGCGCAACATACGCAATAGACAATTCTTTACTTTCTGTAACAATATCACTGTAATTAAGATATTTATTAGACGATTCTAGGTATATGCTATCTTGTGGCGAACTATACAATGGGTACCAGCTATTCCAATTTTGGTTCCAAGCTGTAACAAGTGAATTATATTCTGTTTCATTTGGATGTGCTTTTTTATCAATATAATCAAAATCATACACTGTATTGAATGTGTAGACTTTACGAGTCCTGTTATAATTAGGATTATTAACAAGCCATGTATGCTGACGTTCAGATTCTGTATACGCTCCAAGAACCTTAGCTTTGAAATCATTTAGTTCAGTGATAGCATTAATACCATCTGTCCAGTAACAAGGTGTAGATATACCGTCAATAAGAATATTAAAGCAAGGTACGTACTCAAAAGGCCATAAGTAATCATCATCAGAATATACTGCAGACACACGTGTATACGTACTACCAATATACGTGCCATTAGCGTCATAAACATCTTGATAATCAACAGGTTCTTGCTCACTAGAGTATAATTGTATGTTGCTACTATTTACATGAAATATTTCTTTGAGCAGCTCTTCATCTGTATAGCCGTTATCTGAAATATATTCAAAGTCATTTAAATCATCGACAGTGTCAGCATCATCGACACGGCGGATACTACGTAAGCCTGAAATATCAGACATAACCTGTAAAGAGACATTACTCTGCCAGTCAAAGATGTTATTATGCGTGTAATAATCACTAGGCTTGATGCTCAGATTATTTACAGTATACCCTGAACCCATTAATTTTTGTATGCTTTGCTTTGTACACGACTTAAAGCAGGACAAACTTAAAGGTACATACTTTGAAGCAAAATTGTACTTATAAGGGTTCCAAGCTTCACCTGTAGCGAGAACATTTTCAGCTGTAATTTTACAATAACGATGGGCTAATGTAACTTGTGTCCATGCTGTTGTGGACAATGACAGAGTATGTTCAGCATCGTCAAATACAGTTTTATAAATAATTGTAGTATTCTTTATAGGCGATTTAAGTTGGACATGGCCTCTATTAGCTGGTAGTTCTGCAGAATTTGTTGCTGCAGAGCCTATTTCACAACGCATAGTAAACCACTGTGGAATACGATACTTAATATCTGCATACTTGTCATGCATGCAATCTATAACATTGCTAGTAACAGATGTAGTAATTTTATTAAATTCACACAACGTTGAAGCATTCTGTTGAATTAATGGAGTTTTATCAGTAGTAGATAGACACTTGTTATCAGTAACAAATTTATAAACAGAGCTATTAACTTTATAATCAACGCTACCATCTGTAATAGCATTGATATTAGCGTCTGCTGTGAATGAAGAATCATCAATAACTGTGACAGCTACACTTGTATTATACATAGTGATATTAAGCGTCTGCGTATCTGCGTTATACGCAAATGCGTCAGACCACATAACATCAGAATCTTGAGCATTAGTAAATGCATATTCACTTTCATTGCATTTCAATGAACTTGCTTGTGTGAATGAGAAGTCAATATTAATAGCTGAGTCATCATCTACAATTTCAAAAGTTGTACGTAATGAATCATCAGTATGCGCATTCAGCGTATAATTGCTAGCACTGTGCAATGTGGCTGTATTCGTTGAAGAATTCCATTCAATGGAAAATGGTACATCCTTAAATTTGCCAAATAATGTATTTGTATCTTTATCAACAGTCACATTAGGTAACGAGCATGATTGCAAAATAAAATCTTTATTAACCAAAAAAGATATTATTTCTTTACTCAATTCTTCATTATCATACGCTGTAAGTCTGTATGTTGGATTATCATTCTGCTTTACCAGCGTGAAATACAAATCATCAATCTTTTGACTGAAGATATTATATATAAAGTCGTATACATTCCAATCAGCAGCCCAACCATTTTGCTCGTAACGTAAACTGTTCGGCAAATATTTTCCTTGATATTTTTGCCAGTTATGCTGGAATGTAGGAGAATTTACTGGCACAAGCATGTCACTAGAAGATATATCAAGTGGCGCATCGAGATTGATATTTGTTTTATTGCTGTTATCCATTTACTTCTCCTATAAGATTACTTCGCCATATTTAATTGCGTCAACAAATGCAGCGATTAAGAATTCATGTACAGAATCAGGTACATTAATATTTAATGCTTCAAACTTAACAAGTGATGCTGCTAACAATAATGTTACTTGATTTTTGTCTATGTAATAAGGTAATGTTGCATAATTATATTCGCCTTTAATCACACGTAAAAGAACACGAGCAGTACTCAATTTGACGTAATCAATAGGCTCATTGCGTGAAGCCATCTCATCACTCAATGGGTCATTGACATGTACAGGTTTCAATGACACATGTGCTGTAGTTACAAGCTTATAAACAGAAGGCCAGTCAATGCTATAATTATTCTCTTCATCTGTTTTATAGCCTGCAAAATATGCTACTATATTACAAAGAACGTCTGTAATAAAATCAGATAGTCCAGCTAATTGTGCTTGGAATATGCTATCTCTTGTCTGGTCAAGCGCGACAACAGCTGCAGCTGAACGCATGTTATTCATATCAAATGTACTACTTTGTAAACCAGCAAGCTCATACATAATCGATTTATATTCTGTTACAAGCGCTGTAAGTTCAGAATCAATCGGTGTTGGATTTATAACTGTACACAATGTGTCCAATGGCCTTGTTGAATCAACGTACAGGCATTCACCTGAACCATTAGTAATACTACGCATAGCTATCTCAACATCACTGTTGAATATAGGCGTTGCACCTTTATACATACGTATAAGCTGCTGTATTTTTGCATTGATTTTATTTACTTCTCTCTGAACAGGGTACAATAAATCAAACAAGCTTGTAGTAGTGACTGCCGAAAATCCAACATCCCATTGCATAATAGAAACAAGAACCTTAGGGAAAGGGTATATCTTTGCAGGTAAAACTTTACCATTTATAGTAACATGGCATGTCTGCGTTAAACAATTAAAATACATACAGAAATCAACTGAAACAGTGTCAGTAAGATTTTTCTTAATTTCCTCTCTCTGCTCTTCAGTACATGTTTCAAGATATTTAATAGCTTCAGCTGTAGGAAAAGAGTAGTTCCTATACAGCATCTGTGTTATACTGTGTGAAGTCATTTGACTTTCAAATAAACCTACTTCATAATCAGACGCTTTAATTAATTTACCAGTAAATGGGTCAACAAAAATGTAACTGTATCCAAGAATAGATGCATCATGAAATACTTCTGTACACAGCCTGTTCACGTTATTCTGTTCTATAAGCATTCGTATAATGCGTTCAACATCATCATGGTACACAATATATTCAAACGTCTGCTCTTCAGAAATCAAAAACGGCGTAAATTTTATAGTACCAAGTCTCGATGTAACTTGGTCAACGATTTGCTTCAAATAGTTCATTGCAATACCAGAGCCTGTATCTGAGCGCTCTTGGTCTAATTGCGTAAATGCTTGCGCATTATATGTGCTATATGACCATGTACTATGTCGTAATGACTGAAACTTCTTATTGTAGAATGCACAAATTTTTAAATACTCTACAGAGTATTTCATTTCAATAACATTATTCAAACGGCTAAAATCTGCAGATATTTCTTCAGGTATAGACCAATTATCAGTAGAAGCGCCTGGATACAGTGTAGGTCTACTGACTTGAAGAACGTTGTCAAATTCATAATTAATACCATTTACTCTCATATTAACAACCTCGCATACAATTGAATACGTCAATTATATCATTAAAAGACGCCTGCTGTGAGTCCTGTGATAAATCACGTATAATCTGTTTTGCTGTTGTATCTGATATAAGAAGGTCAGGGTCCTCTTTAAATGTATCATAAAATATATCTCGTGCAGATGCACCTGCTTTCTTCTTTTTATCAAAGCTACTCATTGTATCAGAAAACTTATCCAAATCCAATTTGCGTTTTGGTAGTATTTTTGTAAATACAAGCTCCTGAGGAAAATCACGCTGTGTAGTTAATGAATCATTAATTACTTTATTAGTTGTAATTAAATCATCAAGGTCAGCGCCTGCAAGATATAGTTCAGTATCCAAAGGAAGTGAATCATACGTATCTTTTATCGCACGTAGAACATGCTCATACTCTGCATCAGCATTTGCATCTGACATTCTGTTTAATGCTTTAGTAAGTGCGTTATTACTCATGTAATACGTTGGCGTCATTGACTGTTTAAAATCATTCCAAAGTGCATCCATATCACTAGAGTATTGGTCAGTTGCTTCATCCATACCAAGGTCTTTGACAATATCATCAAATTCTTTATGCCATGCATCAGAATATGCCCTAGTTATATTAGAATTAGCTCTACTTATATTAGATAGTGCACGTTCAAAATTATTGTCATCGAGGTCTTTTTCAGCTAAATCAATGTACTGCGTAAATTTTTCATTCTTACCATACGCTGTGTTTGGTCTTAATTTTATTTTTGCAATAAATTCACGTAGATATGCTGAAATAACCTTGGCTGTGTGCGGCTCTGTTGCCATATTAAAAAACTGAGGGTCAGTAAGAAATGAAGAAAAATCTACAAACTCAGACGCTGAAGTTGGTCTACCTATAACAGATAAACCTTTTCTGTATTTAGGTATAAAACTTTTAATAGGTTCATGTGGGTCCTGCTTCACATAAACTTCATCAGGAGCGTCATCTGGTGGCCAATTGTCAAGCTTATATTTTTTGTTACTTTCCTGTTCTTCACCAACTTTTGCTTTAGAAACTTGCGAATGCGTTGTGTGCATTTCATTCTTTGCAGAGACAAACGGTGAAACCAAATTGCCATCGTTATCTCTATTATAAAACCTAAAAACATAATTACCAGTCATCAAACTACCTCACGCTATTATTCTGTATAAATTTTGCAATTGCTACACTGTCATCAAGATGGTTAAATATATCATCATCAGGGTCTACAATACTTGAATGCTTATCTACATGTATTTTGATTGTTTCATTAAATCTATTCGTAACAGTAAAAGTAACATCACTGCCTAAATTAGCTTTACGCATAAGAAATATAAGATAATCTGTAGACCAAGCTTGTTTCTCAAGAATTCGTAACGCTTTTCTACGTTTAGCTTGTTCAAATAATATTGCGATAAGCTGTTTGAATAATGACGGTTCCTTATCATGCTTTATTTTCATAGCATACCTCTTAAATATTATATTAAGATAATTCTACTAAAGTAAATGTAGTAAAATTAACAGCAACCTATTGCATTCCACATAGCATAACGCAATGCAGGCAACAAATCTGGATGATAAGCTCCTTCATCAATTTCATTAAATATCTCTCCATTCTTACCACGTAACAAAATAGTAGACATACATTCATGTACAACTTTACTTTCAGCCATGAGTAACAAGCGTCCAGTACGCATACAATCGTCAATCTTATCCCACATTGTCTTCTTGTCTGTTTTATGTGCATTACGTATATCCAATGAAAGCTTCTTCTCTTCACCTTCTTCTGTAACATAAGGATATTCTATAGACATGCATAGTTCTTGTGTAATATGCTGGTCATTACTATCTGCGTCCCATAAAATACGTTTATTCGCTTCATGTTTTGACATATTAGGAAAGAACTGCAAAGCCATATCCCATGCTTCATATACTTTTGATTTTAAATACTCAAGCTGTGATATTGTTTTATCTTTAATATCATAGCGATTAAATTTAGCTTCATAAAACTGAAAGCCTTTTTGCTCATCGCCAGACCACGCAATACCAATTATAGCATCACTATCAGATACGCCATAGTCAATACCAAACATGACACGAGTAATGTTATACTGAGGTATGCTATCAATAGGATTATATGTGTGCACATTTGGATACAACAGAAGGTCATCGTCATATGCCCACTCTCCATTATACTCACGTCGTGCAAATGGAGAATCCCATGTAAGTCCTTTTTCAGCAAGAACATTTTCAACATAAGCTTCACGAGCAGCTATATCGACAGGGTGAGGGTTATCACGCCATGTCCACTGGAAGTGAGGTACTTCCCATGTCTTCCAAGCATTCTCACCATACGTTCCTTTAATCTGTGGCGGTGTACCAGCACAAATAAATTTGTAATCATCTGCATAATCCATCTGCATAGGCTGTAAAACTTCACGTTGTAAATATTCAAGCAAATCAGACTTAAGATGGAAGAATTCATCAATAACAATTACTTTTGCTTTGTTACCACGAATCTGGTCAGGGTCTTTTGTATTAGACAAACCACGAACAAGTATCTTAGAGCCATTGTCCATATGACGCCAGTTAAATGGTCTTCCTTTTTTATCACGAAGATTACATGTTTGAATAATCTCATTCATTGCAGAATCAACTAACTCTTCTGTTAATTCCATTGTTTCACCAATATAGATACACTTAGTGTTAGATTTCCTCAAGCACTCAATCAATGCTGCTGCAACCAAGAGATGCGTCTTACCTGCACGACGTGAGCAGCAAATAAGAATAGTGCCATTACCAGCATTCAGAACCTGTAACTGCTTATCAAACAGTGTATGAATAATCATATAAATATTATATGCATTATCATAGTCAAGCTCAGCAGCACGTGCTTCAACAGGTCTACCTTCAACACGGTCAATTAAGTATGTCAAAGCCTTTGTGTCTTTTCTAAGCACAGCATTAACATAAAGCATACGGATAACATGGTCACGTCGTTTTTCACCAGGCATCGGCATTACAGCAATTAAATCCTGTACATCACCAAGCTCTTTTCTAGCCTGTGCTACACGAGATTCTAGCAACTTATATTGCCCTGTGCTGAATGTAATAAATCCAGAAGGCGTCTCAACGCCGCCATTAAATAAGGCAGCATTGCTTATATTCGTCCATCTAGCGTAACACTTTTCAGCAACAGCTAGTGCATAATCAGCATCCTGCTCAACAAATGTGCGAAGAGTCATGTGCTGCATTGCAGCCACTTCATAAACTGATTCTGTATCTGTTTCGACAACTTTTGCAGTTTTAGGTATTCTCACGCCTGCAGGTTCAGCAAGCATTTCTTTTGACAAAGCTGTCATTGACTTTATATCTATTTTTTCAGTCTTGTTTTCATTCTGTTCTGTAGGCGCAAGAATATTCATTACAATACCTCTATATAACTAATCTGTGATAATGTACTTTTTACAGCATCATATTTATCTGCAGGAATACGTATACGGATAATCTTATGCGCTAGGTCTTTTTTAATGGTAGGTACCTTTTGAACAGGCGCTACGTACTTTTGTATTGAAGGCGTAACGTACTCAGGAATACTAGCAGTAAATTCCAAGACACCTTTCTTTGTCATCTTGCCATACTGTGATGAGATTTGGAGTAAAGCTTTTCTAGCTTCAGCTTCTGTCTGCGCTTGTACAAATAGACAAGGGAATTCCTGTTTTAAAATATCAGGCTGTTCAACAGATAACAATAGTAATGCTTCTAGTCTACCGTGACCATCAAGTAGACTGTTCTTATTGTCATGTCTCCAAATAACAAAGGGCATGACAAGACCATCACTGACAAGTGACTTAGTCAATTCACTAATATCAGTGCCATCTCTCTTCTTCAAGTTACCTTGAAATGGGCTAATATCTAGCAGTTTAATGCTATCTTTTGCTTTGCATAATATATTAATCATAGAACACCTCTAATTTAATTTTCAATAAAAACAAAGCAATTGTAAATGTAGTAGATTTATAAGCGCACGAGCAACGATGACAGATAAAAGCAACGATATGCTATGAAGAACAACATTACATGCTGCTATTTTAATATATTCATTTTATCAATGTACTGTCTAATTTTTATGGTTCCTTTTTTCAATTTGATTTTCCACAATTTTTTGAAACTCAGACTGACTTAATTTTATTTTAAAAATAGCATAATATATTTATAATTTCATATAATATAATAAAATAAATATGGACACTACATTTATAAAAATGGCCCAGGTATACGTTTATATAGGTGTTGTTCACTATAGATATATTAAAATTTAATTTATGTTGTTGCGTGATTTTTCTTCATCGCAGCGTGTTGCATGCGTCGTTCTTGCGCAAACTGTGAAGTATAACTTGTGTTTTTGTAGCATGTACATGTCGCGAGGTTCGTTCTTGTAACAACGCATTGCTTCAGTCTGGCTTAGTGTTACTAGTGTCTTGATTAACTAGCCCGTTTTCTTTTTCTAGAATTTTGGTAAAAAATTGTCTGTGCTTGTTTTTGTATCCAGGTACCTTGAGGTATTTATATAATATAAGGTTAGAGGCTAAAAAACCCAGAAAATAAATCTAATAGCCCCTAACCGAGGAGTACGATATGAAAATGACAAAGGAATTTATGGACAGCTGTAAGGCTAATGGCTGGTGTAATGGCTCAGGCGAATTCTTCATTGACCCATGGACCCAGGAACCCTTCACAGAGGTTACGCCTCGTAGTCAGGATTCAAAGGTCGGCCGCGTTAAGGTCATAGCATCAAATGGGGAAAGCCTTTGCATCTCAACTAAGTGCTGGACAAAGGACGAAAAGGCTGCTGCAAACAACAAGAGGAAGGATTCTGAAGGTACAGGCACACCTCGTAGCACAGCTAATTCCACAAAGGCAGATGAGCTACGTAAGGGACTCTTGACCTTGAAGGACATCCTGCACAACATGGAACAGCTCAAGGGCACAGACCTGAAGGATATTGATACGATTATCGACAATATCATGCCACCTGACCCGATGGTAGCAAAGGCTGAAAAGCTTGCCAGCGGAATGACACCAGAACAGAAGGCAGCACTTCTAGCCCTCCTGCAGGCTGAGGAAAAGCCACAGGCTGAGGAAAAGCCACAGGCTGAGGAAAAGCCACAGGCCTAAATAAATCAAGGGTCCAGCAACAGTACAATGTAGCTGGACCTAGATGCAGATACATTTTGACGAGTGTATCTGTATACAGGGGAGTTTCCCTTGATTTATTGAGCACAGAATTTTACACCTGGGTGTGAGAATTATACTGACGCACTAGTAGTGTAACATGAGAGGTATGCTATGTATGAAATCAAATTGACAGTTGCTGATGTATTCAGCAAGAAACTTGATTTATCTAGGTTTTCGCAGTGCCGCTGCATTAAAGCACCTGTTGTCACCAAGCGTGATTGGTATTATCAGCGCATTGAACACGACAAATTTGAGAACAAGGATAAATTCATAATTAGCGAAGATAAAAAAGGAAAAAAAGCATGGATGACTGATACAGTCACCTTCTGCTTTGAAATATAGTGTAGCAAGTATGGTCAAAATGCACTAGCAGAACGCACATGTGCTTTGACCAGTTATTCTAGCGATTTTAAGGAGATTAGTATGTTTAAGACAAAGGAAATGGAAGAATTCGTGGCCGTAAGCCATGCGTTTAATGAACAATTAGCAGCGTTGCAGGATTCAATGGCCAAGATGCATGCACTTGTGCAGATGGAATATGGCTGTGAAGGTTTTGATATCGACGCATTGGACAGTCTTGGTCATGCCCTTACATGTAACTGCGCAAAGCAGAATATTGATATTTCGTATCATACAAGTAGCAATGACCTGAAAAATGAAGAAAAAGTCTATCTTAATATAACACCTGTATCAATGGATTTGCGTAGTGCGCAGCAAACTGATGCTCCAGATGCTCCAGATGCTCCAGATGCTCCAGATGCTCCAGATGCTCCAGATGCTCCAGATGCTCCTGTATTCCTTGCTGCTATAATACAGAATAATGTCTGCATTGCTTATGG
>Ga0310690_10000910_pt1 | contig 57555 bp, 40 predicted proteins | sample AusTroGonzalo_MG_2_FD_207661 | JGI IMG/M metagenome (GOLD analysis project Ga0310690, IMG submission 207661) | Bovine rumen microbial communities from tropical cattle in Woodstock, Queensland, Australia - Gonzalo_04 (v2) (version 2) | ecosystem: Host-associated > Mammals > Digestive system >... | reverse complement strand
CTGCCTGGCTTGTTTTTGGAGAGAGCATCCCCTTCTCGCGTTGGATTGGCCTGGTTCTTGTAGTGTTGGGGTGTTTCCTAATCATGAAATGAGATGAAAAGATTGTGGTTATCCATCCTGTTTGTCGCCATGGGCTTATTTGTTTCGGCGCAAACCCAACTATCAGAATCACAGAGCCAAGAAATCATGGCTTCGTTGACCGAAGCCGCCTCTTCCATGCAAACGATGCAATGCCGTTTCGTGCAGAGTAAGAACATGGCCATGCTGACCGAGCCATCGGTGTCGGAAGGCAAGATGTATTTTTCTTCGCCCGACCGCCTACGTTGGGAGTATCTCACCCCCTACCCTTTCGCTTTGGTGGTGACTGGGGAGAAAATCGTTAAAGTGACGGACGGTAAAGCCGAGGTTTTGGACGGCAATTCGGGGCGGATGTACCAAGGTATCACGAACATGATCATGGGTAGCGCCTCAGGCAAGAAGTTGTTCGACACCTCGACGTTCGATGTAGAGCTCTATGACGACGGCGCCTGTTGGAAAGCCGAAATGACCCCCAAGCGCCGCGACATGAAACGCATGTTCAGCCAGCTGGTGTTCCATTTCGACAAGAAAAGCCAAATTATTGACCATGTGGAGTTTGTGGAGCCTAGTGGAGATAAGACAATAATCCAGTTTGAAGAGATTCAGCTGAACGAGAAAATAGGGGAAGAAAGGTTTCAGTAAAGTTCGAAAATCAAACGATAGTAGTCGGAATCGCACTTTTTTTCGAGATTCCGACTACTATCGTTTAGGTAAATAGGTCGTCAAGCACTACTTCCTGTTGAATAATACCGCTGTAGGTGTTGTGTTTGATACCGAAAGTTTGACAGACGCATTATTTTGTCGTTTTTGGAGTTTTTTATATTTTTGCAATTCTGTATAGAATGACAAAAGCGACCAATGGTAAAGAAATATGAGATATCGGTAGAGTCTTCCAAAAATATGATGGTTAATGAACCCAGTTCATCGTGGGGCGGCGCATGGACAGAGGAGAAATTGAACGCATTTGAGAAGTATGTGAATGCGTATCTAACTATTATGAATAAATACCGTGGTCAATACGATTGGAAATTGATCTATTTTGATGGTTTCGCAGGCAGTGGCTCTCGTAACGAAGATACCACATCAGAAGATAACCAACTGATGATTGATTTGATTGATGAACACCAAATTACAGCAGAGGAATTGACACCATATAAAGGAGCCGCAGAACGTGTTCTGAACATAGCCCAAGATGGATTCGATTTCTATTATTTCATAGATAAAGATGCTGCATCAAGCTCTCAACTGCAAGAGAAACTTAAGCCCTATCAAAAAGACAAACGTCTTGAGTTTCGTCATTCCGATGCTAATACAGAAGTATCCAAATTGGCCGATGCAATGCAAAAAAACAGCAAATTGAAAGCCCTTGTTTTGCTGGATCCTTTTGGTATGCAAGTGGATTGGAGTTCAATAGAAAGGTTGAAAGACACTAGCACCGACCTTTGGATATTAATTCCAACGGGCGTGATTGTGAACAGGTTGCTTGATCGGAAATGCAAGCTGACCCATATCGAAAAACTTACATCATTCTTTGGAAAGGACGAGGATTTTTTAAGGAACTATTTTTATAGCACACGTCAAGATATGACTTTGTTTGGCGATGTCGAAGTGATTGAAAAAGTGAAAGAACCTATTAGAAAGATTGCGGAATTGTACATCCAACAAATGGCTACTATATTCAAATATGTAACAAAGCAGCCCCTCGTTCTGTGTAACACGAGAAACATGCCTATATTCCATTTTGCCTGTGCATCAAACAACGAAAGTGCTGTCAAGATAGCTCACGAGATAATCAACAAATAGCCAATGTCAACAAAAACCACCAAGATAGAATGGACTGACAAGACGTGGAATCCCGTCACAGGTTGCACCAAAATTTCACAGGGGTGTACTCATTGCTATGCAGAAGTGATGTCGCGTCGGCTAAAAGCCATGGGGCTTGAAAAGTATGCCAATGGTTTTCAATTGACCCTGCATAAGGATTGTCTCGACGAACCTCTTGCTTGGCGACAGCCTCACACCATCTTTGTCTGCTCCATGAGCGACCTTTTCCACAAGGATGTACCCTTTTGGTTCGTGGACAAGGTGATGGACACTATTCGTCGCACGCCGCAACATCGGTATCAGTTGCTTACTAAACGAGCTGACCGTATGGCGGAGTATTTCTTGATGCACGATGTGCCACAAAACGCTTGGTTGGGTGTAACCGTGGAGGCGCAGTCTTCCAAACCTCGAATTGACTGTCTACGGGTGTTGGAAGCACCGATACGTTTCCTCTCATGCGAGCCTTTGATTGAAGATTTAGGCGAGTTGGATTTGACTCATATCGATTGGGTAATTGTGGGTGGCGAGAGTGGCCCGCAAGCCCGTCCGATGAAAGAGGAGTGGGTGCTTAGTATCAAGCGCCAAACCGAGGCGCAGGGTGCAGCATTTTTCTTCAAGCAATGGGGCACATGGGGAGCCGATGGCATCAAACGCAACAAACACAAAAACGGAAAACTAATTGAAGGCAAAGTCTTGCAGGCGATGCCAGTGTAAATTGCCACAATACATTCTAATTACGCCAATGAAACCTATTATTAAATATCGTGGTGGGAAAAGCAAAGAGATAAAAGACTTTATTAGTTTTATTCCCGACAAAGATGACTATGATAGATACATCGAACCATTTGCAGGCGGTGCCGCTTTATATTTTTATTTGGAACCTCTTTCAGCATTAATAAACGATATTAATCCAAAACTTATTGATTTTTATTTGGCTATTCAAAATAAATACAAATTACTAAAGGAAGAACTGACAGAATTAGAGGCGACTTATCGTTCAAATCAGGCTGAGTATGAAGAATTAAAAGCTATGGCTTCTTCATCTCAATATGTGGAGAATAAAAATGAAGCTTTGTATTATTCACTTAGGGATATGTACAATGAAAAAACGAAAAAGTCCTATTTAGATGCAACATTGTATTATTTTATAAACAAGACTTCGTATTCAGGCATGTTGAGATTTAATTCGAATGGAGAATTTAACGTTCCTTTTGGCAGGTATAAGTCTTTTAATACACAAATCATTACCGACGAACACCGTAAGTTATTGAAAAGAACGGAAATTACAAACAATGATTATTTAGAAGTCTTTAATAATTGTTCCACGAAAGACTTTGTGTTTTTAGACCCACCCTATGATTGTATTTTTACTGATTATGGAAATATTGAACAAGATGATTTTTCAGAAGAAAACCATATAAAACTGGCTCAAGATTTTAGGAATCTATCATCAAAAACGTTGATGGTTTTAGGAGAGACTCCTCTTACCGAACAATTATATAGGCCATATATCAAAGGCAAGTATTCAAAAAAATATGCCGTGAATATTAGGAACAGATTTAAATCTGAAAGCATACACTTGATAATAACAAATTTTTAAACAAGAAAAATATGGACTCGATTACACGAATTAAGGAATTCATCAATAGTAGTTTTCCTGAATGGGAAAAAATCGATTTTTCAACATTCAATGAAAGCATTGATTTCAGAACAGATTTGAGTGAGTTATATAGGATTAACGATGAAGAAATAATATTAATATCGTACACGAATATTAGTATAACAGGAACAGAACGTCAAAAACCTCAATTAAGAGTCTTTCTTGACGAATACAAAAAACCATTCTATTTTGCAAAGAAACATCAATTACGTTTCTATCTTTTCTCAATTTTTACAAAGGAGGATGATATGGCAAAAGGATTGGATAATTTCAATCCCAAAGAGTATATTATCTCCATAGAAACCAACCTTGATGTAGAAGGTTCACGAAGAGATTTAAGGAGTATCTATGATTACGCAAATAAAAGAATTAATGGAAGAAAATATCTTAAATGCTCTCGTGCCAATTATAAAGCTGATATTAATCAAGCATCTTTCATTTATATAGGCTCTCCCAATGCCCCAGAAAAAGATACATTTGAGTCTTTTATCAATATATTTGATTCGAGGCCATATCTCAATTCAATAAATGAAAATAAGAGTGTTGTTATAAACAATGTATTACCACTACTATCTGAAAATAGCAATCTCAATTTATACCTTACCGCCCTCCGCACCAAACCCTTTATGTTGTTGGCGGGTATCAGTGGTACTGGCAAAAGCCGCATTGTAAGGAAACTTGCACAAGCGAGCGTAACGGAGGAGTTGCAACGGAGGTACGACCCCAAGTCGGTTACCAAAGGTTTCAATCGTTGGGAACTTCACAAGCCCGCAAACTTTGAATTGATACAAGTGAAACCCAATTGGCACAATTCATTAGAGGTGGTAGGCTATAAGTCGAATATCGGAGGTGCACACTATGAATATACACCTTTCGTGGAATTTGTGGCTAGAGCATGGAAAGAACCTGAAGTTCCGTTCTTCCTCTGTCTTGATGAGATGAACCTCGCACCTGTGGAGCAATATTTTGCTGAGTTTCTGAGTGCTATTGAAAGTCGTTCTTTCGAAAATGCTGAGTATGAAACAGACCCTATCATCAAACCTTTTGTCGAGTTTGGTGAAGAGGTTTGTGACATGATGATAAACCATCTTGTGGGCAAGGTGGATGCTTCGAAAGTAGTTCCAGACAGCATTGAGTCAAAATTGGTGGAGAGGTTCAAGACCAAAGGACTTACGTTACCAGAGAATCTACTTGTGTTGGGCACGGTGAACATGGACGAAACCACATTCTCGTTTTCACGCAAGGTGCTCGATCGGGCCATGTCGGTGGTGATGAATGAGGTGGAATATGACAAGTTCTTCAGCGGTGAGTCGGAGAACGATGTGGCGGAAATGGACGACAATACAAGGAAACTGCTTATAGACCGTCCTATCCGTGGCCTTGAAGCTGAAGACAATGAGTCCAATACAGTGAAAGAGTTTTTGACCAACATTAACGAGGTGTTGGAAGATACACCATTCAAGTTGGGGTATCGTGCTGCCAATGAGGCGTTGCTTTATGTGAGTGCAGCCCACAAGTTCAACTCTGAAGTTGACATCCATGCCGCATTAGATGATTTTACAATGATGAAAATTCTTTCCCGCATCGAAGGCGACAAACGGTCGATTGGGAATCTGCTGAACGACTTACAAGAGGTGATTACTGCCGAATATCCTAAATCGAACGAGAGACTTGGCAAGATGGCAGAGACACTCAAGAACAAACAATTTGTATCTTACTGGACCTAATGACAGATTTCATCGAACACCTAGAAATACGCAATGGCGATGTGACGCTTTGCTTCACCTGTCCCAACTACGGCAGGCGGATAAGAGAGTGTGTTCAGAACTTAATGGTGGATGAAGGAAAGCCAGAAACCTTGATGCGCAAACAAGCCTTCTATGGACAATCTTCTGAGAATGTCCGATTTAGGAAAGGGACGACATTTGTTGATGAAAATTCGGATTGGGTGTCAGAAGCGGAAACCACAGGTTGGGACGCTTTCTTCTTTGAAAATACAGACTATCCGTTGCATGTAAAAACAAATGCGCCTGACATTAAGTTGCTGCGCCTGACCATTGGCAAGGAGCAGAGTCAGCATGTGTCGGCAGAAGATACGCTTATTTTTGGCTCGGTCAATTACAAGAACCAAGTGGGACGCACCGACATACGGGTGGTATATGAGAAAGATGGTCGTGAGAATAGTCTCGTCTTTACGACAGAGGTGTTGAGCTACAAGATGGACTACCGCACAGATATGCGGAATGTGATACGAGACATTGAAGAGGAATTTGCCATGCTCAGCTACTCGTTCTTAAAGGAGACTTATCTCACATTTCATACCTCCGACCATGAATCAACCGACTTGATATGGTGGCAGATTTTTAGAGATTGTTTTACCAAAATCACTGATGCCACACGGTTGATTATCAGCAATCCTAAGCGAAGATTGCAAACCTCCGTGCGTTATGAGAGAGCGGAACGGATGCCTTACATGCCAGCTGAATTAGAGAACGAATACGAGGAATTCAAGGAAGAGCCGACACATCTCTACCGAATGGAAGAAATGTATTTGAGCAAGGACACCATCGAAAACCGTTTTCTGAAATATGCCCTCAACAATATCACTGACCGCTTTAAGCGAGTATTGCGCAATGTGATGAATGTGTTGAAAGCAGACAATTTGGACGTCCGAAACCAAATCAATGGGATGAATGAGGAATTGGCCTCTATAGTGGCAGACCCCTTCTTTAGGGGGATTGGACCATTCAAGGGGTTTACTCAAGACTCACTGGTGATGAAGCAAGCGGCAGGTTACCGCGATGTATACGAACAATGGATTATACTCCAGTGTGGCTACGACTTGCAGGAAGGTGTGATGCAACTGGAGGTGAAGGACATTTCGGAACTCTATGAAATTTGGTGTTTCATCAAAGTGAAGAACATGGTGCAACATATCCTGCGTGACAAAGCTACAATGCGTGCAGAAGGAAGTAAAACGAAAGGCAAGTTTATCAAATCGTTGCTACAAGGCAGTAAATCGGAAGTCACCTTTTGGGAGAACGAAGAATCTGAAGTGCAACTGGCATCGGTGATGTACAACGCAACAACGGACGATGAGGAACACATAAGCGATGAATCGGACTCCAACAAGAATACAGATATAGCGGATACCACTTCCAAGACCACCGAACAGCGGCCTGATATTGTGCTGAGACTGAGCAAGAAAGAAGACGCCATACAATATACCTACCTCTTTGATGCTAAATACCGCATTCGCGACACCACCATTCCTTCACGTAACGGCGTGGAGGTGCCTCCAGTGGATGCCATTAACCAAATGCATCGTTATCGTGATGCTATCTATTACACCCATTCTAACGACGAACAACTGAAGCGCGAAGTGATAGGCGGTTATGTTCTCTATCCAGGCAATTTAACCAAAGAACAATTTGTGGATTCATATTACCAGCGGAGCGTGGATGAGGTGAACATCGGTGCTTTCCCGTTGAAGCCTGGTGGCCATTGGCGTGAGATGTATAAGGAAAATGGCGAATACAATGACTTGCTGTTAGACCCGACATCATCAGAAGATGTATTGTATCACCAAATAGAAACTTGGTTGAAAGACGAACACGCTATGCAGACGCTTGTGGAGACGGCTATTCCCCAAAAGGGACTGGAATATGTGGAAGAGGGAGGAGGAAGAGGTCCGTATTTCCTATCTTCTATCGATACCCATGTCAACAAAAATGTAGAAGAAATTGCCAACGGAACAGCCACATCTTTCATTTCGGGTTATTCTACGTTATTGTCAGGTATTGACTTCAGTCAAGTCAAATACTTTGCTGCGGTAATTGACCACAAAGTGGCGGGTTATTATGTCGTGACTGGTTATTCTATTATTGATGCAAACGAGATTTTAGAGCAGGACAAGAGGACAAGGGACAAACGTTACAAAGGCTACGATAAACCATATCGTGTTAGACTTGAACTTGGGCAATACATGCCGCTGACATCACCTTTCACATACGGTATAGACCAAAATGCCGCCAAGGGTGTGGCGATTCCTGCACGAGTGTTTAAGGAATATTGTAAAAAGAGGGCAATAGAATAGTTGAAAAAGAAACGGTATGTCAAAGAAAATAGGTAGAAATGCCCCTTGCCCTTGTGGTAGCGGCAAGAAATACAAGCATTGCTGTATGCTTATTGAACAGATGCAAGACTATTTGATGAAAGCAAGTCATACCGTGCCCGCTTCGTCCAGTTTGCATGCACCAAAGATTATAGCATATCTTGAGCAACATCAAGCAGCACCACTTCTTGATTATCTGATAGCATTGCAACTTAATCCAGCAAATCATGGAAAAAATCTAAGAATTGAGCATTTGTCTCAATTGACCGTGGCAGCGCTTGGGAAAGGTACAAAGAAACCAAGTTTTGAAGAGTTTAAGTTGCTTATTGACGAAGAATATCCATACGATGTTATGGAAGATATGTCTTTCAATCTATACACAGAGAATGTCGTGTTCTTTGGTGGTAACTATACTTTTTTCCTTGGATTATCTTCCCATGTGACAGAGTTGTTTCGTGCAATGACGGAGGCAATATTCCATAAGAGCGATGATTTTCCTGAAGCATTCAATAGGGAGATTTATCATGGGATTGTTTTGATGCTCGAACTTGGTGAACTCATAGCATATAGGGGAAATACTAAAGGAATGATTAGGGGAAACGCCAATCCCCGTGAACTAATCAACGAGCCACTCACTAACAATAGTTTCGCTATCTCAGAGAAGATGATGTCGGAATTCTTAAAACAGAATGGATTGGATCGAGATACATTAGTCCCATTCCTGCTTGACAAAAATGATCCAAAACTCCTTACAGAAAATTCGGACGAAAACCCTATTCTCTATCATCCTATAGTAAAATACGATGGAGCTTATTACTTTGTGGGCATATCTAATCAAGGTTGTGCTATCAACAACTTTATTCTTAAAACCGCAGTCAAATACGATTGTTTGAGGCAACTTGTTGAGACAACCCACTATGGCGTATGGATGCGTATAGGAGCCTCATGTATTAATTATCTCCATTGGGGCGCGGGCACATTCAGCGATATACTGAAGAGCGATAGAAAAACTTTAGAGGATATTTTCCAGATAGATGTCAACTGGTTGGCGTATGTTTACTATGCAACAGACTCTGCATCTGACGTGTCATTGGATGGATCTCAAGGTTTTGTGAGTAGAGAAATAGACACCCATTTAAAAACAACACTCGCTGACATTAGAAAAGACGATAGGATTAAGGATTTTCATATACTGACATTAGTGCTTTATTCGTCAATGGGGGAAACGTTTAATCTGATGATAGGTGACCAATCCGAGTCGGATTATCTCATACATTTTTCTGCCTTTGAGTTTCTGCAATTAGTACAGACAGAAAAATGGGACAACATGAGTCTTGTCCGCTATGCACGTACCAAATCAGCTTGTCCCTCATTAATGAGTGCATACAATCAGGAGATAGACATTTATTCTATCTATAAGCATTATGGAGAAAGTTTCTATATGTCTGACGATGCAAAGCCAGATTGGATGCAAATAGTGCCAAATGATGGTTGTCATCTCATATTTGAGAGCAAGGAGAAACTCAATTTTCATGGCACACCTCAGCTTTTTGGAGATAGATTGGCTTATGTTCCAGTTCAGCGGGACTTGGACTATGCTAACGTCTACGAGTCAATCCTTTCAGCCAAAGCAGCCAAGAGTTGTGAGAGTTACCAAGTCCCTATATGGGTAACATGCTCACAAACAGAAACTGATGGTCAGAATCCATCATCAATAATTGAAACGGTAATCACTGCAGTCGCCTATTGGATGGAAATCTTATGTCCATCAATTGATGCTCCGGTTGCTAAGTATTTCAAGAAACCTGTTACTATCGAAGTTTCTTTCGACGAAGAAACACTTTCCAATAAGGATTTACAACATGGTGAAATCGTGATAGACGGGAGAGGGGAACTTGTGGTAACTAAATCGGAATCAAGAGTGTCCGTACATCTTGATCACGATTATGTCCATTCCTTTCTTGGCTCCAATAACGAAGCAGAGCGAGAGATGATGCGTAAAATAATATCCGTACTGCTCGATTTGGATGATAAAGATTCTTTGAAAACCATAGATGAGCATATTCCATGTGGAAACGCAAAAATGATATTGATGACAGAAGCGTCCAATAATCCTGTAACTCTCCCTTTATGGCTTAGACCTCCAATATATATACATGAATCATCACACCAATTACTTCTTGATCAATTCCCAAGGTGGATGAAAGAAGAAGGAAGCGACTTTGATGGAAAGCTTGAAGAAATAGAACAGAAAGAAAAATTCCTCCATACCGGAGTCGATGTTCTCCTTGCAAAGTTGAACGAGAGACTGAAACAATTTGATACGCAATGGCTTCTTCGAATGCTCATCAACAACCACGACACATTGGTGTTTCAACGTGAACACAACAGAATGCTGCAACCCGCGCAGATACTTTGTTTTGGCGATTCGGATGAAAAAAGGAAAGAGTATAATGAAGAGGAAAAACGTTTGACGGATGCTGGGTTATCAACACGGGCGTTGATAGAACTTTTGTCTGCTACACAAAACAAAACAGAGGGCACAAGGCCGGGTACAGATGACATAGAAACCCTTCTTGCCATCATGGATGAGATAGTGTCTATTGGTGGTATTTGTGACGCAATACATCTTGATGTAGCAGACCATACAATAGAGAAACTTAGTTCTGGCCGCTACGGAATATATGAAGATAGGTTTAATGACTGTGCTGGCAGTTTCGCATTTGCTCGAACAGTTGAAAGAATAAATGAAGATATTGAGGACTTCAATAATAAAATGGATCATCTTGCAATCATGCATCCACGCACAGATGTAACCCGTGATGAAAAGCATGATATAATAGATGCGGCTTTTATAGCGGATTGGGGAATAAGCTATTCGAACATTCTTCGGTTTTTATACTCATGTTATGTCATCGCTATGGAGCAGCAAAAAACAGAAGTGGAGATACTAGAAGCAGACTTGCTTCAGGCCATCCAGCAAAAATGTCCAGACCTTACAGAAAAATTGGCGAAAAAATGTCTTGACAGACTCTCCCTTGACAAGCGGAAAGATTATCTAACACCACCTGAAGGAATGGAAGGAAAAGATATTTTCCCTTGGTCTTACAACAGGGAACTCAGTTATCTACGGCGACCTATTGTGCGGTATGTCCTTGATGATGGACAAGTGCTTTGTATGTTTGCATTTCGCTCTTGTTTGCAGGCAGGTGTACAATTGTCTGATTTGCTCTTTTCTGGAAGACTAAAAAAGGGTGGCAAACAAATACAGTCGTTATTGGGGCAGATTGAAGCGGAAAAGGGACGAGAATTCAACGAAATAGTACGTAATTACCTGAAAAAAATACCCGAACTTAAAGTGTGGTCCCATGATGTGACAATGAAACAGCAAGGTAATCTTGATGCAGATGATAATTACGGAGACATAGATGTGCTTGCTTACGATACTAGACGAAATATTCTATATTCCATTGAATGCAAAAATACTAATACTGCAAAGAACGTCAAGGAGATGAAAACCGAGATGGATGAGTACCTTGGACGTGGTTTAAATCCTGAGAAAGATAAAAGGAAAGCCCTTGTGCTAAAACATTTGCGACGTCACAAATGGCTACAAGACAATGTGGATACGGTAAAGAAATATGTTGGAGTTACATCTGAAACTGAAATGACTATAAAATCAATGATGTTGACTGCTTCTGTAATACCCACGTCTTATTTGAAGAAAGAGGAGAGTCCTTTGTCAATATTGAATTATTCGGAACTTAAGTCGAAGGGATTGGAATATCTGGATTCGTGCAAGGAACCAGACGTTAGTATTTTGGACTAAGAAAGGACAGTAAAGCCCATGAACCGCCTCCTCCATCTCATCATTCCCTTGCTCCTCATCACAGGCTGCCAAAAGCAGTCCCAAAAACCACAGTGGAACCTCATCCATACCGCCCCCGCCCAGATCTGGGAAGAGTGTTTCCCCTTGGGCAACGGCCATCTCGGCATGATGCCCGATGGTGGGGTGGAGGTGGAGACCATCGTGCTGAACGACATCACCCTGTGGTCGGGGGCACCGAGCGATGACAGCAACCCCATGGCTTTGGCGTCGCTGCCCGAGATTCAAAGGCTGCTGAAGGAAGGCAAGAACGACGAAGCCCAAAACCTGATGTACGAGACCTTCGTATGCGGCGGCGAAGGCTCTGGCCACGGACAAGGTGCCAAGGTGCCTTTCGGCTGCTACCAGACCTTGGGCAATTTGACGATTACCTGCCGTTATCCTAATGATGATTCCGTGACAAACTATCAGCGGACATTGTGCCTCAATGATGCCACGCACAGGGTTTCTTTCGAAAAAGGTGGTCAATACTATGAGCGCGAGGCTTTTATCTCACGTGTCGATGATGTGGCGGTGATAAAAGTTAAGGCCCCTGGCCCTGTCGAAGGGCCGACCCTGGAAATTAGTCTTTTCCGTCCCGAAAAAGCCGAAGTCATCACCGATGCCCATAGAGTCATTATGTGTGGCCAGCTGGACAGCAACGTGGAAGGCGTGGAAGGGATGCGATATTATGCCAAAGCACAAACGGTCGCCACGAACAACGAAACGATCATCTACTTTTGCGCAGCAACCGATTTTCTATGCGCCGACCCCGAAGCATACGTCAACGAACACCTGCAAAAGGCTATCGCGAAAGGCTTTGATGACATAAAAAACGACCATCTGAAAGCCCACCATGAGTTGTTTGATCGCGTGGAGTTGGTGATTGGCGAACCCCAAGAGAGACAAGACCTCACCCTGGAAGACCATTGGAAAGACTTCCTCGTCAATGACGACCCATGGCTGCCGACCTGCTATTTCCACTACGGGCGTTACCTGCTCATCAGCTCCACCCGCGAGAACCTGCTGCCACCCAACCTGCAAGGCCTGTGGGCTAACAGCATCCAGACCCCTTGGAACGGTGACTATCACCTCAACATCAATGTGGAGATGAACCACTGGCCCTGCGAGGTCTGCAACCTCTCGGAGTTGCATCTGCCTCTGATCCGTTTTGCTGAGGGTTTGATGCCCTCGGGACAAAAGACCGCCCACGACTTCTATGGCGCCCGAGGCTGGGCCGCTCATGTGGTCTGTAACCCTTGGGGCTTCACCGCCCCTGGCGAGCATCCTTCGTGGGGCGCCACCAACACGGGCGGAGCATGGCTGGCCCTCCATGCTTGGCAGCATTATGCGTTCACGCAGGACACGGCCTTCTTGCAAGAAGCTTATCCTATGATGAAAGAAGCGGCCTTGTTCTTCCTTGACGCGATGATTGAGGAACCTGAGCACGGCTGGCTCGTCACCGCTCCGACGACCTCGCCCGAGAACGCCTTCTGGCTCAACGACAGCACCGCCGTCAGCGTGTGCATGGGCAGCACCATGGATGTGCAGATTGTCAGCGAGCTATACGACGTGGTTTGTCAGTCAGCGGAGATTTTGGGTGTGGATGCGGCGTTTTCCGACAGCCTTCGAGTTGCCAAATCCCATTTTCCACCCATGCAAGTCAGCGAGCAGGGCTATTTGCAGGAATGGCTAAAAGACTACAAGGAGGTGGAGCCGCAGCACCGCCATGTGTCGCATCTCTTTGGCTTGTATCCTGGCACGATGCTGACCCCATCCAAAACACCCGAACTGATGGATGCCTGCCGCGAGACCCTGCGCCGCCGTGGCGACGAAGGCACGGGCTGGTCGAGGGCTTGGAAGATCTGCTTTTGGGCGCGTCTTCATGATGGCGACCATGCCTATCATCTTTTGAGGAACCTACTCGAGCCTGCCATCCATCTTGACGGCAGTCATCAAGCAGGCACCTATCCCAACCTCTTCTGTGCCCATCCGCCTTTCCAGATCGACGGCAACTTCGGCGGCACAGCAGGCATCGCCGAGATGCTGCTGCAGAGCCATGACGGGGAAATCGAACTTCTCCCAGCCCTGCCTGCGGTATGGAAAGACGGCCATTTCAAAGGGCTCTGCGCCCGCCATGGTAAGGTGGTGGAGTGCACTTGGAGAGACGGCGAGGTGACCCGTTTTGCCATCACCGATAGATAATGCCACTTTGTCACCCCAACTGACAAAACCCTGCCATTTTCCACTTTGGCACGAAATGTGACAAACTTTCGCCGTCCATTAGAATGGGACGCGGTCCCTGAGCCTGTCGAAGGGCCGCTCATTAATCGATTAATCAACAATCAACAAATAATCAACACATTATGGCAAAATTAGCAATCAAACCTCTGGCCGACCGCGTGGTCATCGAGCCCGCCGCCGCCGAACAGAAAACCGCTAGCGGTATCATCATCCCCGACACCGCCAAAGAGAAACCCCAGCAAGGCACGGTGGTCGCCGTTGGTCCTGGCACCAAAGACAACAAAATGACCCTGAAAGAGGGCGACAAAGTCATCTACGGCAAATACGCCGGCACCGAGTTCCACCTCGACGGCAAAGACTATATGATTATGCGCGAAAGCGATGTCATAGCAATTATCTAATGAACAAATAAAACAACAAATATCATGGCAAAAGACATTCTTTTCAATATCGAATCACGCGACGGCCTGAAGAAGGGCGTCGACGCATTGAGTAACGCAGTGAAGGTGACCCTCGGCCCCAAAGGCCGTAACGTGGTCATCGAGAAGTCGTATGGCGCTCCCCAGATCACCAAGGACGGTGTGACGGTCGCCAAGGAAATCGAACTCATCGATCCCGTCGAGAACATGGGTGCACAACTCGTGAAGGAAGTGGCCTCCAAGACCAACGACCTCGCTGGTGATGGTACCACCACCGCCACCGTTCTGGCCCAAGCCATCGTGGCCACGGGTCTGAAGAACGTCACCGCCGGTGCCAACCCGCTCGACTTGAAGCGCGGTATCGACAAGGCTGTGGCTGCTGTGGTCGCTTCGCTGAAAAAGATGTCGGTGAAGGTCGACGGCGACAATGAGAAGATCAAGCAAGTGGCCACCATCTCGGCCAACAACGACGGCACCATCGGCGGCCTCATCGCCGAGGCCATGGGCAAGGTGAAGCAGGAAGGCGTCATCACCGTTGAAGACGCCAAGGGCATCAACACCTATGTCGACGTCGTCGAAGGCATGCAGTTCGACCGTGGCTACATCTCGCCTTACTTCGTCACCAACACCGAGAAGATGGAAGCCGTCTATGAGAATCCTTACATCCTCATCTACGACAAGAAGATCTCGGTCATGAAAGACCTGCTGCCCGTGCTCGAACAGACCCTGCAAACCGGCCGTGCCCTCATCATCATCGCTGAGGACATCGACGGTGAGGCGCTGGCTACCTTGGTAGTCAACCGCCTGCGTGGCTCACTGAAAGTCGCTGCCGTCAAGGCTCCTGGCTTCGGTGATCGTCGTAAGGAGATGCTGGAAGACATCGCCATCCTGACAGGTGGTACCGTCATCAGCGAAGAGAAGGGCTACAAGCTCGAAGATGCCAACCTGCAAATGCTCGGCCAGGCCGACAAGGTCAGCATCAACAAGGACAACACCACCATCGTGAACGGCCACGGCACCAAGAAGGACATCGAGGCCCGCACCGCCCAGATCAAGGCCCAGATTAAGACCACCACGAGCGACTACGACCGCGAGAAACTGCAAGAGCGTCTGGCCAAGTTGGCTGGCGGCGTGGCAGTCATCTACGTGGGTGCCGCCTCTGAGGTCGAGATGAAGGAGAAGAAAGACCGCGTCGAGGATGCCTTGAATGCCACTCGTGCCGCCATCGAAGAGGGTATCATCCCCGGCGGTGGTGTTGGCTTCATCCGTGCCATCAAGGCCATCGAGAAGATGAAGGGCGACAACGAGGACGAGACCACGGGTATCGCCATCATCAAGAGAGCTCTGGAGGAGCCGCTGCGCCAGATCGTTGAGAACGCCGGCCTCGAAGGCTCCGTCGTCGTCAACAAGGTGAAGGAAGGCAAGGGTGATTTCGGCTTCAACGCCCGCACCGAGGTCTACGAGAACCTCTTGCAGACCGGTGTCATCGACCCCGTCAAGGTGTCGAGAGTCGCCTTGGAGAACGCTGCTTCCATCGCTGGCATGCTGCTGACCACCGAGTGTGTCATCAGTAACCACAAGGAGCCCACGCCTCCTACGCCTCCGATGCCTATGGGCGGCGGAATGGACGGCATGATGTAATCCATTGGTTGTAGGGCTGCCGTATTACGACAGCCGCAATTGAACGCGGCTGCCACGGTGTGACAGCCCTACAAACCACAGAAATAACGGAAACGAGCAAAAGGCCAATCTCGGAAGAGGTTGGCCTTTTTTCGTAAGATCCTATATCAAATAATCCAAATAGTTTTCAGGAGTGACAATGACGGTTTCTTTGACGGGATAAGCTTCTAAGAAACTTTTGGGAATTGTGCTTTTTTTGTAGGATTCCATTTCATTTCGAATGCGGTCATTTGACCATCGGACTCCTCTATTAAATCAATTTCTTGTTTTTTGGATTATAGTCTAAAAAATACCTATTTTTTTTGGATTATAATCCATATTTTTATATTATTTCCCCGTCCCGCAACCCTTCCTAAGAAAACATCCATCCACATTATTATTTTTTATTTTTATTTGTAATTCCCCAAAAATCCCTATTTTTGCAAAATTTTATAACCCTTTGACTTTCAAACGGAAAAACAACAGCAATATGAAGCAACACCATACACGCTTTAACACAGCGACAAGCCCGCTCCACAGCCTCCTCAACGGCCTCCTTAAATACGCCGCAATCGTAGTGATGGCGGTGATGATGGGATTGCCTTTGACGGGATGGGGACAAACAGCATACACTACCAATGAAGGCGAACTGGTTATCGGTAGCTTCGACGATTGTGGTGGAGAAAGGGGAAACAGGGATCTCGAGTTAGGACCTATTGGAACGGGAACAAATTATTCCCAATCAGGTTCAAGTAACGTTGATGGAGTCGCTAGTCCTTTTGGAAATACTTATTATGAGCAATCCACAACGCAGATTCTTTATACCAGTGCCGAAATGGGGTCGGCAAAAACGCTTACATCAATTAGTTTTTACCATAACAATGGTGGTTCTTTAAATCCTGTCAGTTTAAAGATTTACCTCGCTCATTATTCAAGTTCCTATGTGGAAACAACTAGCCCTCTTACCTCTGCCACCTGCGTTTACACGGGTTCCAGCCTCACCATTGGCGGTAGCAGTGCTGGCTGGGAGACTTATCAATTCGATGACGTTTTTTCTTACAATGGAAGTAATAACCTTATGGTAATTGTTTGTAGAGGTGTTTCCAATGACAAGTGGAGTAGTACTAATTTTGGCTATCAGTATACCACAGGTTATAATAATTATGTTTACTTATATAGATCTTCTGACACTGACTCTTATGCAGACATTACTAACTCCTCAAACTATAGTCGTTCCACTTCTCGGCCAAATGTGAAATTCACCTATACCCTCCCTGGTCCCTCAAATTCAACCTGCGCCACTGCAACCTCGCTGCCATGTGGCACCAACAACCTTGCAGGAACAACGGTGGGAACACCAGGCATAGTACACAACATTTCTGGTGCAAGCATTTCAAACTACGGCGTTTGGTATACCTTTATAGGTGATGGAAACGAAACGACTATTACTGTCACAGATGAATCCTATGATGTTGCACTTGAAATTGCTTATTCTGACAGTCCATGTAGTGGTATTGTACATGTGACTGAGGAAGATGATCCTGAAACGTATACTTTCACCCCAATTAACGGCAAGTATTATTATGCTTATGTGGCGCATTATAGCAGTAGTGGTACTAGCACAGGAACATTTAATATTTCTAGGACATGTACCATCAACTACACCATCACCACTAGCGTTTGGCCGTCTGGCGGCGGCTCGGTGAGCGGGACGACCACCGTGCCCTCGGGCGGCAGCACCACGCTCACTGCAACGGCAGCGTCGGGCTACCAGTTCGTGAACTGGACGGGCAGCGACGGCAATGTGGTGTCTTCCAGCCCATCTTTGTCGTTAACCAACGTGACATCCAACGCCTCCTACCAAGCCAACTTCACTTCCACTACCCCCATTTCTATAACAGCCTCCACACCATGGACGGAAACTTTTGAAAGTTACGGCTATGCAGAGCGCCTTCCTGGTACATGGGCCACGCCAACGAGGTTTGGCGTCAATCCACAAGTCGTGCAATGGAATCCACATGCTGGCAATCGTGCACTTGAGATGCGCGAGGCGAACGGCAACAGTTGTATGGCGGTGTTGCCTCTATTTGACAAGCCGCTAAATACGCTTACTCTTTCGTTCTATAGGAAACGAGGCAATTCTTCAAGTGGGTATACTGTTGAAGTTGGCTATGTGACCAATCCTAGCGATGCAAGCACATTTGTTGTGCTTGAAACGGTTTCTACACCTTCAGGCACGAGTCACAGCCAATACACTTCCAACTTTTCCGCAAGCGCGCCTTCCAATTCGAACTACCGTTTGGCTATTAGATTCGCCCAAAGCGGTGAGGACTCATGGTACTTCGACGATTTCAACGTGTCCTATACGCCGCCGCCGGTAACCCCCGAAATCACCTCAATCGTTCCATCGTGTACCAGCGCCACCGTTAATTGGACGGGAAACAGCAGCACGTATACGGTGTGGTATGGGCAGTTGGGTACTGCGCAAAATATACTTTCTCAAGACTTTGAAGGAGGTTCCATGCCTTCGGGTTGGAGCAATGTAAGCGGAGGAACCAATAGTTGGACAGTTAACACTGGTTATTATGATAATAATGGTAATCATACGGGTAGCGCACATGGCGGCAGTTACAATGCAGTCAATAGTGCGCCTTCCGACGATGGAACAGGGGAATGCTATCTTGTCTCGCCCTCAATGGATTTGAGTACCTATGCAAACGCTAAACTCACTTGTTGGTATATCAATCCTTCGTGGCAAGGCGACATTGATGATTTTGGCATCTATTACCGCACCAGCAGTTCCGGTGAGTGGCAGACTTTGTTTGAGACCACTGCAGCCCATGGATCGTGGACTCAAACGGAGGAGTTGGATCTCCCAAGTGCGTCCTATGTCCAAATTGGATTCAAATATACGGACGATTATGGTTATGGTATCGGCGTCGACGACGTTCTCGTCACTGCCCAACCCAAGACAGGCACTTCTGTGCCAAATCTTACTGGTAGCAGTTACACAATCACTGGCCTCACCGAAAACACTACCTATTATGTCACGGTGAAAGGCAACAACTCCGACCCGAGCGATCTTGAGTCTTTCACCACAGACACCCCATACACCATCAGCGTGTCGGCCAACAATGCTTCATACGGCACGGTGAGTGGCGGCGGTAGTTATTGTGACGGAACAAGTTGCACGGTAACGGCCACACCCAATAATAGTTGTTATAGTTTTGTCAACTGGACGGTGAACGGATCACAGGTGAGCACCAATGCCTCCTATACCTTCACGGTGACGGGCAACCGTGACCTCGTGGCTAACTTTGAGCCACAGGTGGATGTGAACGACATCACGGTGACAGGTACAACCACCATTTCTTGCGGTAATAGCACCGTGCTGACCGCTAATGGATTGAGTGGCGTGATATACAACTGGTACAGCGATGCGGCATGTACCCAGTTGGTGGCAACCGGCCCGACACTGACAACCCCAATACTATCAAACACCACCACATACTATGTTAAGGCTGTGGAAGAAAATATCGTTGAAGGAACGCCAGCGTCGTTCTCTTACAGAGGTTACGAGGAAACATATTCCGTTCCCTCGGGTTATGGTTTTTTGAAATTGGAAGTTTGGGGAGCGCAAGGAGGAAATGCAGGCTCACGCTCTGGGGGCAAGGGCGGTTATTCAGTTGGAACACTATCGTCTCCATCGGGAACATTGTATGTTTGTGTAGGAGGACAAGGAACTTCTGACAGCAATGCTGGTAATAGTGTCTTGTTGCCTGGTGGTTGGAATGGTGGAGGTGCAGGTCGCGGATGGGGCTCCAGTAGTCATAATGGTGCTGGCGGTGGCGGTGCAACGCATATTGCAAATGCTGCCCCGTCATCGGGTTCTGATTACCAGTTAAGATACTATGATTCCAACCAATCTGATGTTCTTGTTGTTGCAGGTGGCGGTGGCGGTGCATCAGATAATGGAAGTGGTGGTGCAGGAGGTGGAACAGAGGGTATCCAAGGAAGTGGCACTGGTGGATGTGCGCCAGGTACACAATCGTCAGGTAGTGCATGGGGCTATGCCACCGATTGCACTTATACTGGAGGCGAATGCGGTGGTGGCGGTGGAGGCTACTATGGTGGATATAGTGCCACATCCGAAAATTATGCAGGTGGTGGTGGCTCTGGCTATCTGAACCCCTTTATCACCAGAGCCCAAACCATCGCTGGTAACCTCTCTATGCCCGATCCGAACGGTGGCACGATGACAGGTCGTGAAGGCGACGGCTACGCTCGTATCACGCCTTATAATATTGTGTTGGGATGTGAATCTGCAGCCAAAGCAGTTACTGTCACAGTGAATCCGCTCTCCGCGAATGACATCACAGTGTCTGGTACAACCACCATTACTAGCGGTAGTAGCACCACGCTGACCGCTACTGGATTGAGTGGCGTGATATACAAATGGTATAGCGATGCGGCATGCACCCAGCTGGTAGCAACCGGCCCAACACTGAATACTCCTACGTTAACAAACACGACCACTTACTATGTTAAGGCTATGTCAGAAGGCATTGATTTAGATGGATTGGAGATACCGTTCACATTTGAGGGTGCGGAGCGACCCTATACCATTCCTGCCGGTATTTCCCAGATAAAACTCGAAGTTTGGGGTGCCGAAGGTGGCGGGCAACGCTCAAGTGGAAATACATATGCTGGCTTTGGCGGCAAGGGTGGCTATTCTGTGGGAACGATGCCTGTTTTAGGAGGAGAAACACTATATGTTTATGTGGGCGGAATAGGCGGTTATTCAAGTAGCGGTCTTGCCTATGGCGGCTTTAATGGTGGTGGTACTACATATGCCTCAAGTAACAGCGAACCTGCTGGTGGTGGTGGCGGCGGTACCGACATCCGCTTGAACGGCAATACACTCTATCATCGTATTATTGTTGCCGGTGGCGGCGGTGGCGGTGGAGAAGACTCCAGCGACCAAGGCGGTTATGGTGGCGGTACATCAGGTGGCGGCGGTAATAGTAGTAGCTATCCAGGAACCCAAAATTCTTGTAGCGGTGGCGCTGTCTTTGGATCTGGTGCCAGCTCACCTCGTGATGGTGGTGCCGGTGGTGGAGGCTGGTACGGTGGCGGCTGTAATGGTGGTTCACAAACCATCCCATCCTCCAATAGTACTGACGATTGCTCTGGTGGTTCTGGTGGCTCTGGTTATGTGTGGACGTCTGCTTCTGCGCAATATGCTCCTTCTGGATACAGCGTTCCCGCTTTCTACTATCTCTCCGATGCACAAACCATTGGTGGTAACTCTAGCATGCCCAACCCGAGCGGCGGCACGATGACCGGTCGCGAAGGCGATGGCTACGCCCGCATCACTCTATATTCTCCTGGTTGTGAATCAGACGCCAGGGCGGTTACTGTAACGGTGCAATGTACCTTAAACGTGTCGACCAGCCCCTCTGGCTCAGGCTTCACCGCCTCGGGTGGCGGCACATTCAACGCGGGTACATCGCGCACCGTAACTGCCTCAACCACCAACAGCAACTACGTCTTCGCCTTCTGGAAGAACGGCTCCACCGTGGTCAGCACCAGCTCGAGCTACACCTTCACCTTGAGCAGCAACACCAGCCTTGTGGCTTACTTCGCCCCGCTGCACATCGCCAATGCTACCCAGTGGAACGAGTTCAGCACCGTTGTCAATGATGGCTTCAACTATAGTGGCCGGACCGCCTATCTCGACGCTGACATCACGGTTACCACCACTGCGCCCGTCGGCACCTCGTCGACACCATTCCAAGGCACCTTCGAGGGCAATGGCCATGTCGTCAACTATACCCACTCCGCCAATGTCACTGACAAAGGTCTCTTCGGCTATGTGAGCGGCTCGGGCAACATTCAGAACCTCATCGTCAATGCCACGCTCAGCGGCACCAGCACCTCGGTGGGCGCCGTGGTGGGCACCTTCGCTAGCTCGGGCATCATCTCCAACGTGGAAGGCGCCGGCACCATCAGCAGCTCTTCCACCAACGCGGGCGGCATCGTGGGTAGAATGACCAACGGCACGCTCCACTCGTCGTTCGCCGCAGCCACCCTCAGCGGCTCAGCCACCAACATGGGCGGCCTGGTGGGTAGCAATAGCGGCAACCTCTACAACTGCTACAGCAACTGCACCTTCAGCGGCTCAGCCACTTACAAAGGCGGCTTGGCGGGTGTCAACAACTCAGGCAAATACATCGAGAACTGCTATGCCGCAGGCATCGTTAGCGGTGTCTATGCCTTTGCCGCCTCCAACAGCGGCACCATCCGTTATTGCTATGCTGACGCCCAAGGCAGTGGCCTGGCTAGCGGTACGGGGCCCGTTGGCTCAGGCTTGTTCGGTGCTGTACAGTCCGACATCAAGCATTTGGACTATATGTTCCGCGACAATATCATCCCCGCTAACACCAATACCTATGTAGGTGGTTCGGGCGTGACAGGCTATGTCAGCAACCATATCCCCGTGTGGAACGGCCTCTTGAGCGCCCTGAACCAATGGGTGCGCGCCAACCCCAGGAGCATCAGCGGCCTCACGTCGTGGTACCGCCCGATGACCACCAACATCAACGGCGACCTGCCGGTGTTGGCCTTCCCGAAGGACAATGCTCTGGCGACCACCAATGTCAAGTATTTGCAATATAACCCAAGCCTTGACCGTCTGCTCTCCGACCATGCCAGCAATACGGCCTATATCTTCCACTATGGCACTGCCACGGGTGTTACTCAAACGCCTGGCGCCAACGTCCACGTATTTGTCCAAGAGGACGCCGTGCTGCTGCAGGCCGCAAGCCCTGATCCAGGTGCCTTCAACAACACTACCGTGGGCGTCACCTTCGACAACTCCGACCACGGTACTCATGCCCAAGACTTCTGGGGCAATACGCTCAGCTACGACTGGCACCTCTTATCCACGCCGCTCAATAGTCCCTTGACAGGTGCTACGCACGGCAGTTACAACTCCAGTGGCGATCCTAACTCGGCTGTCGACATCACGGGCATCGGTGGCTACTTCCCCAACAACCTCATTACCCAAGGCAATCCTGCCATAGGTGGCAGCATCCTATGGGACTTCTATAGCTACTACGAGCCGCAATACCACTGGATCAACCTGAAACGCAACAAGAACAACCACTATCATTACGACGGTGGAGCACCGATTGTGTATAACGAGGCCGACCAAGACGCCGGGAACGGCACCGCATACTACATCCCTGGCAAGGGCTACATGATGGCCATCAGCCAGAACACCTTCATGAATGCCACGGGCACACTCAACCGTGGCAATGTGTCCATCACGCTGACCAACCAGGAACCCGCCGACATCCAATATGCCAAAGGCTGGAACCTCGTGGGTAACCCCTATCAAGCTTACCTTAACCTCGACTTGATAGGCAGAAGCCCCATCTACACCTACGATGCCGACCAAGGCCTCTACCTTCCCTTCGCCGCTACCGCGTCGGAGAATCCTGCCATCGTGTCGCAGTACATCCACCCGCACCAGGCCTTCTTCGTGCACACCGACACTAATGGCGAGACGATGACCTTTACGCAGAGCATGGCTACCACCACGTCGAATGGGGCTTCATACTATCGCGAAGATGCCATCAACTATCCCTTGGTGAACCTCTTCGCCGAGAACAGCCTAGGCCAGCGCGACCTCACGGTGGTCGAGTTCCATCGTCCCGAGATTGGTGGTGCCCTCAAGTATGTCTCTATGAATACGGCGCCGTTCAGCCTTGCAGCGCACCATAACGGCACCAGCTACGGCATCCTCTTCTCCACCGACGACTTGGAGCGCATCCCCGTGCACTTCAAGACCGAAGAGGACGACGACATCACGCTGACGTGGAGTTACTACAACGGCATCTTCTCTCAGCTTTACCTTGTCGACAACCTCTTGGGTGTCACCTACGACATGTTGACCCACGACAGCTATTTCTTCCATGCCCGCATCACCGACTACGCCTCGCGCTTCTACATCACCTACGAATGCACGGGCGTCGACGAGTACGACGACAGCGGAGGCTCTGGAGGTGGTCATTTCGCCTACATCAGCAACGACAATATCATCATCAAGGTAGAGGCGCAAAATGGCGCGACTTTGCAGTTGGTCGATGTGTTGGGCCGTGTGTTGTATAGCACCGTTTGTCCGGAAGGTATGCACACCGTCTCCACCAGCGGCCTCGCCAAGGGCGTGTATATCATCCGCTTGGCCACGAACAACAGTGTCAGAACCCAAAAAGTGATAGTGAAATGAAAATGAAACATATAGACGATCATTCAGCGATGAAGAAGAGAATCATAACGATATTGACGATGTTGTTCATGGCGGTGGTGCCATGCATGTCACAGATTGTAATCTTGGAGGACGATGAAAACTTCAACCGTCAGGTGAGGGATGTCAACGACTTCCATGTCATGGTGCCGTCGCAAGACGTGCCCCACGACCAGTACATTCCGATAGGAGATGGGCTGCTGTTGCTGACGGGCATGGCCGGCTATTACCTGCTGAGGCGTCAGCGTCGGGGTGAAGACGACGTCGAATGACCCATGCCTTATCGTTAGAGAATCACTATAACATCGCAAAATGCCAGACCCGAAAGATAAAACCCCAAGGAAGTTCAGCCTCCGCAACGTGTCGTTGAAGAAACTGAACCGGAAATACGGCTTCCTGATGTCGCACGGCGAGAGTGGACGACCCATACTTAATTTCAGGCTCAACCTATTGAATCTGATCTTGGTGATCATCGGCATCGCCCTGTTGCTCATCATTGTCACCACCTTCATCATTGCTTTCACGCCCTTGCGTGAGTACATCCCTGGCTACACCGACACCCGTCTTAATCGCGAGGTCTACCTGCTCAGCCTCCGCGCCGACTCGCTTGAAAAGGAGATGAACAAGAGGGATGTCTATTTCGACAATATGAGGAAAATCGTGGAAGGCTACGACTTCGCTGCCGACAGCGCTTTGGCCTCTCTGAACATTTACGAGCCGCTGCCTTCGAGGGTCACCGATACCATTACGCTGAGAAAATCGGAGCAGGACAGCATCCTGCGCGCCGAGTTTGAGGCCCAAAACCAATACAATCTTTTTGGAGCCGACTACCTGCCGCCTGCGAAACCAAGCTCGTTGGTGAAGAACTTCTTCGTCCCCCTCAACGGCACTGTCATTAATGCCTTCAATCCCGACGAAGGGCATTTTGGTGTCGACATCGCTTCCGACGGCGACCAAATCATCAACGCCACCTTGGATGGTACCGTCGTTTTCTCTTCCTGGAGCATGAACAACGGCTATTGCATCGGCATTCAGCATGCCGACAGCTATTTCTCCGTGTATAAGCACAATGCCACATTGCTGAAGAAGGAAGGCGACTACGTCAAGGCAGGGGAGGCCATCGCCATCTTGGGCGAGTCGGGCGAGTCGCATCAGGTCAAGCATCTGCATTTCGAGTTGTGGCGCAACGGCATCGCCATCAACCCCGCCGACTATATGACCATAATTAATCCCGAAGGTAACTAAAAAACCACTATCTTTGCACACTTTTTCAACCATCAAATAGAAACGCAAAATGACTATATTAATAAAGGTATTGCAGTTTTTCCTTTCCCTTTCCATCCTGATTTTCGTCCACGAATTGGGCCATTTCCTTGCCGCCAAGGCCTTCAAGACCCGTGTCGAGAAGTTCTACCTTTTCTTCGACTGGGGCTTCTCGCTCTTCCGCTGCAAGAAGGTGAACGGCAAGTGGCGCTTCAAGTTCTTCTCGAAGAATGTCCCTGAGAAGTACACCGTCACCGAATACAAGGATGCCGCGGGAAAGAAACAGAAGAACTACGACCCCATCGACCTCCACACCTTGCCTGAGGATGACTGGCGCCGCAGCGACGAGACGGAATACGGCATCGGCTGGTTCCCGCTGGGCGGCTACAACAAGATTGCCGGCATGATCGACGAGTCGATGGATAAGTCGCAAATGCAGCAGCCTCCCAAGGCGTGGGAGTTCCGCAGCAAGCCTGCCTGGCAGCGTTTCATCATCATGGTGGCTGGCGTGTTCATGAACGTGGTGCTGGCCGTCGCCATCTATATCGGCCTGCTGGCCAAGGAAGGCGAGCAGTATCTGCCTACCTCCGAGGTCAACAAATACGGCATCTCGGTCGATAGCCTGGGCTATGAGCTGGGCTTCCGCGATGGCGACAAGATCCTGGCCATCGACGGTGAATATGTGGAAAACTTCGGACAGATTCCCATGCAGATCATCCTCGACAAGGCCAAGACCGTCGAGGTCGAGCGCGACGGGAAGGACGTCGTCATTAATCTCCCTGAGGATGCCGTGACCAAGCTGCTTGGCTCACAAGATGCGAACTTCATCAGCTATCGTACACCTTTCGTGGTGGCCGATGTGATGGACAACTCCGCCGCCCAAGCAGGAGGCTTGAAGAGCGGCGATGTCATCATTGGCATTAATGAGATACAAACGCCTTATTACCAAGATTTTGTAAAGAATATCAAGCAGTTTAGGAACCAAGATATCGACGTCATTGTGCTGCGTGATGCCGACACCCTTGCCTTGGCGATGCATCTTCCTGATGAAGGCGTGATTGGCGCATACTGCCAGACCTATCTGACCGACTATTTCGAGTTGGAGACCAAGGAATACACCTTCTTCCAAGCCATCCCCGCGGGGTTCTCCAAGACCTTCAGCGAATTGAGCGACTATTGGAAGCAGGTCAAGCTCATCTTCACGCCTAAGACCAAGGCTTACGAGAGCGTGGGCGGCTTCATTTCCATCGGCAAGATCTTCCCCGACCAATGGATTTGGAGCATCTTTTGGCGCATGACGGCCTTCCTCTCCATCGCCCTTGCCGTGATGAACATCCTTCCCATCCCGGCTTTGGACGGCGGTCACATCCTCTTCCTGCTGTTCGAGATCATCACGCGTCGCAAGCCCTCCGACAAGTTCATGGAGATTGCCGAGACGGTGGGTCTCATCATCGTGCTGGGTTTGGTTATCTTGGCCAACGGCAACGACATCATCAGGCTGTTTAGGTAAAAAATATTGCTCTGAATGCCAGTGTTTTAACAGAATTGAATAAAAATTAATTTGTTGAAATAGATACTATTTTCGTAAATTCGCGGTTTCAATCACGATAAGTTTTGCCCAATTTGAAGACGAAAGTCATACATATAGTCCTTCTCCTGGCTCTCTCGTTGGTCACCGTCGTTGGTGCCAAGGCACAGCAGGCGCCCATCTTCACCAACTATTCCAATTCGTATGCCTACGCCAATGCTGGCTTTGCCGGCATGAGCGAGGGCATTAATGTGTTGGGTTTGTACCGCATGCAATGGGCGGGTTTCACTGACATGGATGGCAACGAAGTGGCGCCGACCACTTTCCTGCTTACGGGCGACATGCCTATTCGCATGTTACACGGCGGCATCGAGTTTTCCATCATGCAGGACAAGCTGGGTTTCGAGAACAACGTCAACATAGGTTTGGGCTATTCCTTCCATGTCGACTTGGGAGGCTCGACCCTTGGCGTCGGTCTGGCGGGCACCTTGCTTAACCGCACTGTCGACTTCGGGCAGCTGCATCCTGGTGTGGAGGGCGACCCCCTCATCCAAGGCTTGGGCGAGGAGAGCGACATGCTGTTCGACTTCAACGTGGGTCTGTTTTGGCAGATCCCCGAGTCGTTCTATGTCGGTTTGTCGGTGGTCAACGTCCTCGAAAGCATGGGCCACGCGCTTAACGACAACTCGGAATCGAGTGCAAGCTTCGTCACCGACCGCACCTTCTACGCCGTGGCGGGCTATCCCTTCCAAATCGAGGACATCCCTTACCTGACCTTCATTCCTTCGATCGGGGTGATGAGCGACATCGCCTCCACGCAGTTCAACGCCAGCGCGCGCGTCATCTATAACAATGCGTTTTCCTTGGGTGTCAACTACCGTTTTCAGGAATCTATCGGCTTGATGGCGGGCGTCACCATTAAGGACCTGACCATTGCCTATTCATACGATATTAATACGACGGGCTTGCTGCCGGGCTCACATGAGATAGGATTGAGTTATTGTTTCAAGTTGGACCTCGACCGTACGCCTCGCGACTATCGAAGCGTCCGTTATCTGTAGTTTTTTGGGGAGAGAGTAGGAGTTGATTCGGGCCGATTTTTTGTTGATTTGAAGGCCAAATTGAGAAAAAAAGTGTAAAAAAAGTGTGGGTGGAACATAATATTTTATAATTTTGGCGGTTTTTATAAGGAATTGCTGTCTAAAATAGGCAACGATTTTCTGGTAAGAAATTAAAGAAATAAAAGAAATAAAATAGTAATCATATCATTGTCAAGAAGATGAAAAGACTATTGTTCGTGTTTTCCGTGGCGCTGCTGCTCACAGCCTGCGGCAATTCAAACCAAGGCGAGCTGGTTGGTGTGAGAAGGACCAACAAGACCTTTAATCAGCCCGACCCTTATGGGATGGTGTTTGTCCCTCAGGGTAGCTACACCATGGGTGTCGGTGGTGAAGACATCACCGGTTCCTACCTCAATGAGCCTAAGACGGTGTCAGTTTCGGCATTTTTCATGGATGAGACCGAAATCACCAACAACGAGTATCGCCAATTCGTATATTGGGTCAGAGACTCCATCGCAAGAAGAATTCTTGCCGACAACTTCCCTGACAGGTATGCCATCACCGAGAGCAAGACGGGTGAGGTTTACGACCCGCCGAGGCTGAATTGGAAGGAGAAAATCGAGTGGAACAGCAGAGACCAAGATATCCGCGAAGCGCTTGAGCCGATGTATCTTCCTGAGCACGAGAGATATTTCCGCAGGAAGGAAATCGACACGAGAAAGCTGTATTATTCCTATTTCTGGTTTGATATGGTGGCTGCCGCAAGAAAAGACTTTGCCGACGGTCAGTTGGTGAACAACGACTATTCGCTTGGCGAAGCCGATGCCGGCATCAATGTCGACCGCAGAGGCGCCTGGTCGAACCGTAGGCAGGGCTATAGCGACCGTTCGGTCTATGCCCGCGCCGAGGTCATCAACGTCTATCCCGACACCTTGTGCTGGATCCACGACTACAGCTATTCGTTCAACGACCCGATGACGGAGAAGTACTTCTGGCATCCGGCTTACGACAACTATCCGGTGGTGGGTGTCACTTGGCAGCAGGCCCGCGCTTTCTGTGTGTGGCGCACCGAGTTGCTCAATGCCTACCTGCGCACCCATAGGGACGTCGACCTGTCGGAGTTCCGTCTGCCCACCGAGGCCGAATGGGAATGGGCTGCCCGTGGCGGCAAGATGTTGAACCCCTATCCGTGGGGTGGTCCCAATGCCAGCAACGCCAAGGGATGCTTCTTGGCCAACTTCAAGCCCAGAAGAGGCAACTACCTCGCCGACGGTGGCCTGCGCACCCTCGTGGTGGGTTGCTATCCGCCTAACGGCTGGGGCCTCTATGACATGGCCGGTAACGTGGCTGAGTGGACCAACACGGCCTACGACCCCAACTCCTACAACTTCACTTGGGACATGAACCCCAACTACACCTACAACGCCAAGGAAGACGACCCGCCGGTCATGAAGCGTAAGGTTGTCCGTGGCGGCTCCTGGAAGGATGTGTCCTACTATCTGCAAGTCACCACCCGCGACTACCAGTATCAGGATTCAGCCAACTGCTACACAGGCTTCCGTTGCATCCAGCCTTACCTCGGCCGTAACAGAGGCGACAACCCGAGAATGTCAAGGGTTTATAGATAAATTCAGAATAATCAATAAATTAACAAATAATTCAAATCATCTAAATTTTCAATTGTCATGGCAAAGAAAGAACTTAGCAAATTCCAACAATTCCTCGTTTCGAGAAAGTTCAAAACCTTCATGGGATACCTCTACGGTTGGGGTGCCTCCGTCGTTATGATCGGTGCATATTTTAAACTGACCCACATTCCTGGTGCTGACTTCATGCTGGCTCTCGGTCTGGGTATCGAAGCATTGATCTTCTTCATGTCGGCTTTTGAGCCCCAGCATGTCGATTATGCATGGGACAACGTGTTTGTAGAGTTGGAAGAAGACTGGGACGGCGTTCAGAGAACGCAGTTTGCCACTACGGGTGCCGCCAAGAATGGTGCTGCCCCCACCGATATGGAAGAAGCCATGTTGGCTAAGATGTTCGAAAAGATGAACGTCAGCGAAGAAACCTTCAACAAGATTGGCAGAGGCCTTGACAAGTTGGCCGCCAACGCCGGTCAGATGGCTGACATCTCGAATGCCATGGCCGCCACTACCAACTATGCCAATGCCATGGACCGCGCCACGAAGTCCATCTCCGACTTTTCCAACGCCTACGTCCAGACCAACCAAAAGCTTTCCGACTCGCTGGGTAAGCTCGACTTCAGCGCCCTCGACGGTAACACCATCAAGAAGGTGGCCGCCAGCATGCAGTCACTCAACTCGATCTACGAGCTGCAACTGCAAGGTGCCGAGCAGACTTCAGCCGCCAGCAAGGCCTTGACCGAAACTATGAACAAGTACATGGATAATCTCAACGCTTCATCACAGAATGCCGGCCAACTCAACCAGCAGTTGACCCAGTTGTCACAGCGCCTCACCGCTCTGAACAATGTCTATGGTGGAATGTTGTCAGCAATGAATATCAAGGCATAATTCTACTCAAATCTATTGTATAACATAAAAAAGGAGTAAGATTATGTCAGGCGCAAAAGAAACCCCAAGACAGAAAATGATCGGTATGATGTACCTGGTCTATACTGCCTTGTTAGCCATGAATGTCTCGAAGGACATCTTGGATGCCTTCGACACAGTGAATACCGGTGTTCAAACCACCAACATCACCCTTTCGCAACAGATCAGCCAGAAATACGTTTCCTTCGAAGAGCAATATGGCTTGGACCAGGAAAAGGTAGGTCCCTACTGGGAGCAGGCCCAGGCTTTGAGAGACGAAGCCACCGACCTCATCAACTACATTGAGGCTCTGAAATGGGATTTGGTGAAGCAAATTGAGGATAAGGATGTCGCCACTGCCCTTGAAGAAGGTCTGCTGAAATCAGCCGACACCATTCGCAACGGCCGTAGAGTCTACGACATTAATACCTCGAGAATCAAGACGAGAGACAACTACAACAAGCCTACCGCATACATGATGGGTGAACCTGAAGGCAATGGTGTAGCTTTCGAACTCTCTGAGAAGATTAGACAATTCCGTCGCTCTGTGGTGTCTGCCATGGGCGTGGAGCACATCCAAGAACTCGGTCTTGTCACCGACAGTATCTTTGGACCTAAGGAGTTTGTCATGGAACAGACGGGTCTGCCCGAGAGTGCCTTGCAGCGTTTCGTTAAGGACGGCAAGGAATACTTTGGCGCCAAGATGGACTATGACCCCACTTCCAACGACGCCATCCAGAAAGGCTGGGAATACCACAACTTCCACCACACCGTGTTGGTTGCCGACGTGACCCTGCTGAACAAAATTATCTCCGAGGCCCAGACTGCTGAGCTGAATGCCGTCACCCAACTGATGACGAACATCCACGCCAGCGACTACACCTTCGATGAGATCGGTGCCAAGGTGTTCGCCGAGAGCAGTTATCTCCTCTCCGGCCAGACCTATAAGGCCCAGGCCATGGTGACCGCATGGAAGAACTCGCAGACCAGAGCCTACGTCAAGTTGGACGGCGGTCCTGAGAAGGAATACCTCAGCGACGGTCAAGGTGTCATCAACCTCGACTTCAACTGCGGCGTGGGTCAGCACAGATATACGGGTTATATCAAGATGCTCAATCCTACCACCAACGAACTTGAGGACTATCCGTTCGAGAACTCCTTCACCGTGGCTCCGCCTGCGGTGAGCGTCTCGGCCACCAAGATGAACGTGGTGTATCGTGGTATCGACAACCCGATCGCCGTCGGTGGTGGTGTCGGTGGTGAAATCAACGCCACTTGCTCGGGCGGTACTTTGGTCCGTACGGGTAACGGCACTTACAACCTCCGTCCCGGTGAGGCCAACGAGGTGACGGTGAGCGTCACTTCGGGTGGCTCCAACCTCGGTAGCATGAAGTTCCGCGTGAAAGACCTGCCGAAGCCCACTGCCCTCATCCGTAACGTGGTGAACGGCGTGGTGTCGAAGAGCGCTCTGCTTGCCGCTGGCGGTATGATCGCTGAGATGAAGGACTTCGACTTCGACGGTGTGCATTATGACGTGGTCGGCTTCACCATGCGTTACAAGACCAAGGCTGGTACCACCAAGGAAGCCAAGGCCACTAGCGGTAACTTCACCGATGAGATGAGAAATGCCATCCAACAAGCCAATGTCGGCGACATGTTTGTGTTCACCGCCATCCAGGTGAGAGGTAACGACGGTAGGGTGAAGACCCTTGAAACGCCTATCGGTGTTGAAATCAAGTAAAAAACAACTAAAACCTTTATAAAATGAAAAAGGCACTTGTTTCCATGTTGACCCTTGCGGTGCTCTTTGGCAGCGTCAGCCTGTCGGCTCAATCAGTCGACATCACGCCCCCGCGCAATAGCATCCTCTCCGGCCAACAGCAAATCATGAACGAAAGGACTCCGTCGCCGCTTCCGATCATCGACGAATCCAATATCATGTGGAAGAAGACGGTGATCAGGGAAATCGACTTCCGCCAGAAGATCAACCAAGCGTTCTATTATCCGATCAATCCGACCGAGGACTTGAGGAACTTCATCACTGTCATCTACGATGCCATCCAAAGTGGTGAACTCACGGTGTACCGCGTCGAGAACAACATCGATGACATGGTGACGCCTCTGACTCTGGCCGATTTCGAAAAGGAAAACACGAAGATTGGCGACCCGCCGGTCATCTGGAGAGACGGTGAGGAAGTGCCCAACGAGATTCCGTTCAAGGACCGTATGATCAACGTGACCCGTCTGAGAGTCAAGGAAGACTGGTATTTCGACAAGAAATTGTCGCAGTTCCTCGTCCGCATCATCGCCTTGGGCCCCATCGTCGTCGACGATGACGGTGGCCTCTCGCAGGTGTGCTGGATTCCTTACGAGGAGTCGCGTCCCGTGTTGGCCAGGGCATTTGCCTTCAACCGCAACAACTCGGCCCAACGCCGTACCTACGACGAAGTCTTCCAAAAACGTATCTTCGATAGCTATATCATCAAGGAAGAGAACGTTTACGACCGTTACATCAACTCCTATGCTTTTAATATTGACGCCCTCTACGAATCAGAGCGCATCAAGAACGAAATGTTCGACTTCGAGCAGAGCCTCTGGGAATATTGATGGTTTGCCAATGACAATGAAAAAGGACGTCCGAAGACGTCCTTTTTTTTTGCCTTTATGTAGTAAACAAAAAAAGCAGCAGAAATGTCTGCTGCTTTTTTGTCGGAGTGGCCCGACTCGAACGGGCGACCGCTTGCACCCCATGCAAGAATGCTAGCCAACTGCACCACACCCCGATTGCATGTCAATCTTTCGATTTGCGGCTGCAAAGATACGAATGTTTTTCATACAATTGTTCATTTTGCGAAAAAAAAGTTACCTTTGCAATGAAATAACTCTAATCTCTAAACCCTAAACTCTAAACTAAAGAAAATGGAACATATTGAATGTCTGATAATTGGCTCAGGCCCTGCGGGCTACACTGCTGCCATCTACACCTGCCGCGCCGATGTGAAAACCGTTGTCTATGAAGGAATGCAACCGGGCGGACAGCTCACCCAGACCACCGAAATTGAAAACTTCCCGGGTTATCCGAAAGGCATTAATGGCCCCGATATGATGGAAGACATCCGTCAGCAAGCGTTGCGTTTCGGTGCTGAGATCCGCGAGGGCGAGGTCACTGCCATCGACGTCAGTCAAAGGCCCTTCAAGGTGACGACGGAATACGACGGCGATCTTCTGGCCGACTCTATCATCGTCTCCACGGGTGCGGCAGCACGTTATCTCGGCCTGCCCACCGAAGAGGAGTTCAAGGGCGGCGGCGTGTCGGCATGTGCCACTTGCGACGGTTTCTTCTATAAAGGCAAGGACGTCGCAGTAGTGGGCGGTGGCGATACCGCCTGCGAGGACGCCACCTATCTGGCCAAGCTCTGCAACAAAGTCTATCTCATCGTGCGTCGCGACGTGTTGCGTGCTTCCAAAGCCATGCAACACCGTGTGCTCAACACGCCCAACATCGAAGTGTTGTGGAAGCACCAGACCAAAGAACTCTTCGGCGAGCAGCAAGGCTTCATGAAGAAGCTGAAAGGGGCAGTCCTGTATCATAGCGATACCAAGGAAGAGCGTACCATCTATGTGGACGGTTTCTTCGAGGCCATCGGCCACACGCCCAACACCGAGCCTTTCAAGGGCATCCTCGACATGGATGAGGAAGGTTATATCATCACCAAGCCGAAGTCGACGGCCACCAATGTGGAAGGCATTTTCGCTTGCGGCGACTGCCAGGACCGCATCTACCGCCAAGCCATCGTGGCTGCCGGCACGGGTGCCATGGCGGGGATTGAGGTGGAACGTTTCCTGATGGCCAACAAATGATCCTTCAGACCGCAATAAAAATCCAACCCATAGAGCAGACCGTCACATACGGCGACGGCCTGCTCTTCTTAGGTTCCTGCTTCGCCGATGAGGTGGGTGGCATTTGCCGTGGCTTGGGCTTCGATGCATTGGTGAATCCCTTTGGTGTGCTATACAATCCAGCCAGCATTGCGCAGTCGGTGGAACGCTTGGGCAAAGGCAAGCCTTTTGCACATGAAGATGTGATTGTGGTAGGAGAAGGGCATTATTGTACCTTTAGCCACAATACGGCCTTCTGGAACCTTTCTGAGACGGCTTTGCTGGAGCAGGTCAACGAGAGCCTTGCCAAGGCTCACGGGCATTTTTTGAGGGCCAAATGGGTCGTTGTCAGTTTGGGCACTTCGTGGGTCTTTAGGCATAGGGCAACGCAACAGGTGGTCTCCAATTGCCATAAGTTGCCTGCCAACCAGTTTGAAAGGCAATTCCTCACGGTAGAACAGTCATTGGACTATCTTACCCAGATGCTGAAAGCCCATCCCGAAAAGCAGTTCATCTTCACCGTCTCGCCCTTGCGGCATCTGAAGGACGGTCTGCACGAGAACCAGCTGAGCAAAGCGGCTTTGCTGTTGGCTGTCGACCAAGTGTGCAAACAATTCGGCAACGCACATTATTTCCCTGCCTACGAAATCCTCTTGGATGAGTTGCGCGACTATCGTTTCTACAAGGAGGACATGGTGCACCCTACCGAGCAGGCGGTGCGTTACATCTGGGAACGCTTTGCGGACTTTGCCATCGACGCAAAGGACAAGCCTGCCATGAAAGCCGCCGCCGAATTGAAGCAGATGCTGCAACATAGGCCCTTGTTTCCCGAGAGCGAGGCTTTCAAGAAGTTTGAATTAATGAAAGAGGAGAAAATCAGTGGTTTGAAAAGGGATTTTCCGAAGGTTTGTTTGGAGAATTTAGGCGAATAGGTCGTTTTTCCTGTTATTTCGAGACGCGATAAATCGGCGTCTCTACAAACCACACATCGATTAATAAACGTCAATCTTTTAAATAATTATCCAACCTTGTAGAGACGCGATTCATCGCGTCTCCTAACCAAACATTGTAACTATCCGTTTACATTTCCGACAACAAAAAAAGACAATCTTTCGCGCCAACTGGTTGACGCTGAAAATGAGCGCCATAGGTGGGTTGTTTTTACTTTTGCGAAGTATTATGCAAACCTTAAAACCGATGCGCCCGATGGGATAAAACTGGGCGGAAATAAAATGAAGAAAAAAAGATTACTTATCATTGCAATTATCGCAGCTTTCGTGATGTCAATTCTGTCATCATGTGCGACACTTTCAGATCCTGCTTTCCAAGAAGGATTCAGACAAGGATGGAATTCAACAGCACCAGCTGAATACAGATACTAATATTGATGTAGAACCGACGCGCCTAATGGGATATAACTTGGCAACAATGAAAATGAAGAAAATAGTTGTAATTATTATTGCAATGGCTTTTATGCCTTTTGTTTCAATGGGATTTAATAATAGTAATACTGATAAATCCCACGATCAAACAGAACAAATTAAGTCAAGTGATGATTGGACGCCAATTGGAACAACCGTGATATCAAAGAAAGTTGGCGCGAATTCAAAGGTTGACCAAACTGTCCAAGTTTATCGCAATTCTGAAGGAACACGGGCAATAAAGGATGGGAGATATTACCATGAAATAGAAGAGAATACGAGGTACGGCAGATTTTCAAGTGATGATTGTTGGGAATGTGGCTATCGTTATAGGGTCATTTACGAAGGAGAAACATGGTACACTAATAATATTGTGAAACAGACTTATGGGAGCTACTAAAACTGATAACACAATAATCTAATAATCGTTATTAAAACGATGTAAAGCCTTTAAGGTAACTTGTTTTTAAACCGACGAGCCTAATGGGATATAATTTGGCAAAAAAGAAAAATGAAAAAAGGTTTATTATTAATAATGGGATTGTTATTCCTGTTTACAAGTTTTACTTTTGCTGAAAATGAAAAAGTAAATGAAGTGCATGGTTTTGAGATTGTGGCCATTTATCCATCAGAAGCTGAATCATCAACAATTGAAATACTGGTAAAAGCCAGTGATGCAGTTGATGAGTTCTGTAATTACTTTAATGGTAGTTGGGTAGATACTGGACTTACTTTGTACTGTGCATTCGGTGGAGATGTCTACACTTGCACCGCATATAAAGTTGTACGGGCAGCATGTGGTATTAATGGTGCAGTCCGTCTTGCAATCGAAGGAGATTATGAAGCTGCTTTGAAGAGGTTGTTAACAAGTTCAACTACTGTATATTCAATTGTCAAAGTAGCGGGTGAATTCCATCTTACAGAAGGGAAATAACAACATCTATTATTTGAGAGAATAAGTTCTTTTGTTTACGGACAAAAGAACTTTTTATGTTTAATGCGTTTTGAGGTGCTTTTTTTGTACCTTTGTCCCCAAACTAAAAACAGGAAGAACTATAGGTAGAAACTAAAGTATTGACATAACCACACCGAGCTTTACGCTCTTATTCTTTGTCTTGAAAAATCGGCAAAATTTTGACAAAGAAGAATAAGTTTGCGAAAGGCTCACGTCTTTGGGCGTGAGTTGTTTTGCTTATTCTTTGTCAGGGCGTTTGCCGATGCCTTCAAGACGGGTAAGTAAAAATGGTTCCGCCCATTTTGTTTACCCACCGCGCAAGGCTCCCCGAAAGGCAAACGCAATGGAAGAAGAACTGCATATCGGCCATCTTATTAAAGAAGAACTTCATCGGCAAGGACGCACCATCACTTGGCTTGCAGAGCAACTGGGTTGTTCGCGGCAAAACGCCTATAAGATTTTCAACCGAAAATGGATTTATACAGATTTACTGCTGAAAATCTGCGATATTTTGGATTATGATTTTTTCAAATGCTTTACGGAATGGAGGGAACAAAGGGATAAAACTGCTACCAAATAACCGCTGATGAAGGAATGATTTTATGCACAAAGACATATTTCTCAGTCTTATGAAATATAATACACCATTTTCGGTTGTTGCTCAGTAGTCTTTGTGCAAGAGGATGATATTGTGATAAGGTTTTGGAAGGAATCATAGCCATGGCATCGGCTAGATAGGACAATTCATTTATTTCGTCAATGAGTTCATCGGCATAACGTAGTGCATTTTCTTCCGAAGTATTGTAGGTGATGAACTCGATGATTTCGGCAAGGTCATTCCTGACTTGCGGAAGAATGATTACTTCTCTGATTTTCATAATGTTTTCTGATGCCGTTTTTCAACAAAGCACTGAATTGTGAAACAGTCATGCTGCCTTCGGGTATGGTTTCGTCAACGGATGCGAGACCCGAACTAATCAAGTTTCCAATGGTGTCAATCACGGTCTGATTGCTCTCATCATATCTCAGAGTTATTGTTGTCATTCTTTTTTGAATTGTTTCAGCTGCAAAAGTAATAATTATTTCCTAAAACGGTATTGTTTCCCAAAATATTCGTACTTTTGCCGCCCATTCCGCGACGGAATGAATTTTTTTATCACTAATACATTATTATAAATGACTGAAAACGAAAGATCTGGCAAGCGTCCGCGCACCAGAAAGCCTGCTGAGGAAGAATTCCAGCAGAGAAGGTCCTTCAAGTTGTATCACCGTGACGGTGACGAGGAAGGAAGAGAAGAGAGAAACTTTGGCGACAAGCCGAGAGGTGAGCGCCGATTTGACGACAACCGTGGCGACCGTAGGTTCGGCGACCGTAAGTTCGGTGACCGTCCCCGCCGCCGTTTCGATGACGAACATGGCGATGACCGTCGCGACGACCGTCCGCGCCGCAGATTCGATGATGACGAGCGTCCGCGCCGTCGTTTCGACGACGACAAGCCGCGTGAGCGCCGTTTCCACGACGACGACCGTCCGCGTCGCAGATTTGACGACGAAGACAGACCACGTCGCCGTTTTGATGATGACAAACCTCGTGGCGAACGCCGCTTCGACGACCGTCCGCGCCGCAGATTCGACGATGACGAGCGTCCGCGCCGTCGTTTCGACGACGACAAGCCGCGTGAGCGCCGTTTCCACGACGACGACCGTCCGCGTCGCAAATTTGACGACGATCGTCCGCGCCGTCGCTTTGATGATGAAGACAGACCACGTCGTCGCTTTGACGATGATAGACCGCGTGGTGGTGGCCGCCGCTTCGACGACCGTCCCCGCCGTCGTTTCGACGACGATGAGGCGCCGCGTCGTGGCCGTAAGGGCTATGTCCGCGAGAAAGACCCGCTGTACGACCGCCCGAAAGCCACTGGCGAGATTCGCCTGAACAAATATCTGGCCGACTGTGGCATCTGCTCGCGCCGTGAAGCCGACGACCTTATCAAGGCTGGCTGCGTCATGGTGAACGACGAGGTGATCACCACGATGGGCTACAAGGTGAAGACCGACGACAAGGTGGTGTACGGAGGCCAGACCCTCAACCGCGAGAAGCTCCGTTACATCCTGCTCAACAAGCCTAAAGGCTTTATCACCACTTCCGACGACCCGTATGAGCGCGACACCGTGATGCAACTCGTGCAGAATGCCTGCCCAGAGCGCGTCTATCCCGTTGGCCGTCTCGACAAGCAGACCACTGGCCTTTTGCTGTTCACCAACGACGGCGACTTGGCCAAGAAGTTGACCCATCCGAGCAGCGAGGTCGCGAAGCTCTATCATGTTGTCCTTGACAAGCCTTTGACCAAGAATGACATGTTGCGCATCTCCGAAGGCATCGAGCTGGACGACGGTCCCATCGCCGCCGACAACATCGCCTACGACCAGGACGACGACAGCAAGAAGAGCATCGGCGTCGAGCTTCACTCGGGCCGCAACCGCATCGTCCGCCGTATCTTCGAACACCTCGGCTACGAAGTGACCAAGCTCGACCGCGTGATGTTTGCTGGTCTCGACAAGTACAAACTTCCTCGTGGCGAGTGGCGTTTCCTCACCGACCTCGAGGTGTCAAAGCTGAAGAAGATTTGAACGAAACGACAAAACAATACATCAGGGAAAACCTGAATGCCGACGTGCCGACGCTCGCCTTGAAAAAGGCGCCCGTCGGCACTGACGTTTCATTGGCCTTGCGGCAGATAGCCGCTCGACAGCTCTTGCTGAAGAAAGTGCCGCAATGGGCTGGAAACGAGGACTTGCTTTTCCCGATGCATCTTTCCGTCGAGCAATGCTCCTCTGAGGCTGCCGCGAAATACAAGGCCAGTCTGGTAGATGGCCAGTCCTTCCTGGATTTGACTGGTGGCATGGGCATCGACACTTATTATATCTCACAGCATTTCCAGCAAACCGACTACGTAGAACGCCAGACCGAGCTTTGCGACTTGGCACGACATAATTTCGAGGTTCTGAAGGCTGATGTCAAGGTCTGGAATGAAACAGCAGAAGAGTATTTGAACCATTGCGACCGCAAAGACTGCATCTTCATCGACCCAGCCCGAAGGGATGAGCATGGCCGTAAGACCGTTTCCATCGGCGACTGTACCCCTGATGTGGCGGGTTTGCAGGAGGCGCTTCTTGAAAAGGCCGAAACAGTGATGGTCAAGCTCTCGCCCATGCTTGACATCAGCAAAGCCTTGGAGGAACTACATCATGTGAAGGAAGTGCATGTGGTGGCTGTGGCCAACGAATGCAAGGAGCTGGACTTTGTTTTGGAACGTGACTATCAGGGCGAGACACGGTTCACCTGCGTCAATCTATTGACGAATCAACCCATATTGCATTTTACCCAGCAGGAAGAACACGATAGTCAGGGTAGACTTGCCGACGGCGTGTTGAAGTACCTTTATGAACCCAATCCTGCCGTGATGAAAGCAGGATGCTATAAGCTGCTGACCTCGCGTTTTGATGTTCTCAAGTTGCATAAGAACAGCAATTTGTACACTTCCGAGCGTTTGGTTCCCGACTTCCCTGGCCGCATCTTTGAGGTGGAAGGCTGGGCTCCCTATAACAAAAAGGTGAAGCAAACGCTGCTTCGTGATGTCGACAAAGCCAGCATTGCCGTGCGTAATTTCCCGCTTTCTGTGGCCGAGGTGCGAAAGGCATTGAAAATCGCCGATGGTGATGCCATCTTCTTGTTTGCCACCACCTTGAGAGGGGAGGAGAAGGTCGTCATACGAACAAAAAAAACCGCTTCGTCGGAAGCGGTTTCGTAAGTGTAACAAATAAGAGGATTATCTCCTATCAGGGATACCGAACTTGGTCCACCAAGTCTGGTCATACTTCGATTTAACGGCTTTCTTCACAGTTTGGGTCCTGTTTTTCAGGGTGGTTAAGGCTGCATGGGCTTCATCACTCTTCTTTCGTAGCTCTTCGTGAAGTTTGTCGATTTCGGCCGAGATGGATTCCAAACGCTTACAGTCTTCCTCCATCTTCTGCAAAACGCTTTCTTCAACGCCGGCATCGCGTCCGAGGCGCTGGTTGCGCTTGACTCCTGAAATGATGAGTCTTGACTTTTCGAGTTGGTCTTTAAAAATTTGGTACATAATGAATTGGTCTTACTTTTGTTTGTTTTGATGGGTTTGTTTAAACGATTGCAAATATAAGGAAATAAATGAGACAGAAATGCCCGTAATCATTTTTGTGGCCGCGGCTTTTCAACATTCGAAGTGCAAAAAAAACTCGTTTTTCTTGTTTTTATCCATTGAAGGCCATACTTTTGTTGGCGATAATCACGAACTATGCAAAAAATAAGCGATATGAAGAAGATAGCAGCATCTCTTTTTTTGGCTTTGTCGGTGTTGTGTGGTTTTGCCCAAATCGACAAAGGACAGCTAGCCCCCACAGATGTCTCTGTCATCACAGTTTCGGTCGATCCCGAGGGGAGCGGTACAGCAACCGGTGGCGGCACCTATGAGAACGGCAGCACTGCCACGTTGACGGCCACTGCCAATCCAGGCTATTTCTTCTTGAACTGGAAGCAAACCGAAGTGGAGTCGCATCTCAGCCCTTATAGCTTTACCGTTGAAGGCGATGCTTCCTATGTCGCAAGATTCACTGAGATTCCGAGCAGCAGCATTGTTATCGGTCAGCCTACCTCGACGGAGGAACCGCTGCCAACCAACTCTTATTACAAATACAGCCTCACGCAGCAGATTTTTTCGGCCAACGAGTTGGGTTTGACTACGGCTACCGACTTGTCGAGCGTGACATTCTACAACACAGGTACGGCCAAGACACGCAATTTGACTATCTATATGGTCAATACCGACAAGTCTTACTTTCAAAACACCACTGATTGGATTGTCCCAAGGGAGGCCGACAAGGTGTTTACGGGCAGCGTGAACATGGCTGTAGGGATGACGACAATCTATTTCAACTCAGCCTTCACTTACGACGGTCATTCCAACGTTGCCTTAATTGTTGACGACAACACAGGGAGCTATTCGCGGGGCATGCTGTGCCGCACCTCGTCGTCACTTAACCGGACGCTCTATGTCTATAACGACAACCTTAATTTTGATCCCTTCAACCCGTCGGGTTATACGGGCACCCTCTCCGATTCGAGGAACCAGGTCATTTTTGGTGTTGCGAGCTACGACTACACGGTAAATGTTTCGTCCAACCCGGAAGAAGGACTGGTGACTGTCGACGAAGGTCCCTTCTACTATGGTCAACTTTGCACTGCCACGGCCACTCCGATTGGCGACAACGTGTTTTATTACTGGGCAGATAACGGTGAGCGGGTCTCTGCCGATGCTACCTACTCATTCCAGGTGACGGCCAACAGGAATCTGGTCGCTTACTTCGGTCCCGCGCTTGATGTCACGGTAATGGCTAATCCTGAAGAGGGCGGCACAACAACGGGCAGCGGTGGCTATGGGCTCGGCCAGCCTTGCTCGGTCACTGCCACGGCCAACGATGGCTATCTGTTCACCAACTGGACGCTTTATGACTCGGTGATGTGGTATTACGGTGACTATAGCTTCATCGTGGAAGGCGTTTCGGTTTTGCTGGCCAACTTCGAGAAAGTACCTGCAAACAGCATCGTCGTAGGCCAGTGTCCTACCGCGCATACCTTGTTGCCCACCTATTCCTATTACAACTACTCGCTGACGCAGCAAATCTTTACCGCTGATGAGATCGGACAAGCCTGCAACATCATGAGTGTGGCCTTTTTCAATACCACCTACGAGAAGACACGCGACTTGACCATCTATATGGTACAAACCCGTAAAGAGGCCTTTGATAACAATACTGATTGGATTGTAGTCACAGAGGCCGACAAGGTGTTTTCGGGTACGGTCACCTTCTATGTGAACAGCTGGAACGACATCTTCCTTGATGTGCCTTTCGAATATAACGGCACGTCCAACCTTGCCATCGTCGTTGTCGATAACACAGGCACGTGGGCCAACCAGCACATGGCCTGCCGTACATATGAAGCCAATGGCAACCAAGCCATCAGGGCTTATAACGACAACAACCCATACGATCCGTTGGCGCCACAGGACTATACCGGAGCTCTTTTGACCTACAAGAACCAAATCATCCTTGGATTGGAAGGCTATGAACATGTGCCGGAAGAAGCCCTTGCTCCAACTGTTTACCCCAATCCCGCCGAAAACACGGTGTTTGTGGAAGGAGAAGGCATCAGTAAAGTGGAGGTCTTCAATGTGATGGGCCAGCTTGTGGATGCCGTTGAAACTGAAGGGTCAAGAGTGCTTCAGATTAATATAGGTGATTATGAACCAGCCGTTTACCTCATCAGAATCCATACGGTTGATGGAGTGTCAACAAGGCAGTTTGTGAAGCAAAATCCCAAATAAGACGGGATTCATTCTCTTTCGAAAACCGATTCTTTTCCCTCGCTATCCGGTTCTTCAACAGTCAGACCGGTGATGGTGTGATGTTGCACGTCGTCCATGACGATGGCGGTGCGGTAGTCTTTCTTCAAGGCCCTCAATGTGATGTTGTTCATCACCAGACCGTCGACATGGCGGATGAAGAAACCCCAGGCGGGCAGTTCCATGTGTTGCGAGAATTCGGGATAGGCCTTGGGCATCTCGGGCACTTTGTCCAACTGGTCGAGGCCGACATAGGCATAGTGCGGATCGCCGCCGCCAGGGAAGACGATCTCGATATTCTCTAAAGTGACATTCATTATCTTGCTGTCTCTCAGTCCAATGATGCCGCAAGGTGAGATGTTGCGCGGCAGGTCTTCGATGGGGCCCTCGTATTCGTAGCCCGCATCGGGTTTGGTGGCGGCCACTTCGCAATAGAGGTTGCGGATGGTGATACCGTTCATGAAGCTCTGTTTGTCGCGTCGCGCGCCGATGTTGAGGTAGATGGCGTTGCCCACATTGGTGGCGCGAAGCGAATCGACGAGGATGTTCTCGCAGATGCCGCCGTCGACGCTTTGTATGGTGATGGCGCTGCGGTAGGTGTCGTAGACCGTGTTGTTGATGATACGCACATTCCTGAAACCGCCTGCGCCCATGGTCCCGAACTTGATGCCGCTGGCACTGCTTCGGGCGACGCAGTTACGCACCTCGATGTTTTGGCATAACTTTTTGTTGCTGTGCGACTTGAGGCAGATTGCGTCGTCGCTGGCGTCGATGTAGCTGTTGGTCAGCAGGAAGCCGTCGCAATCCACGATGTCGATGCCGTCGTTGTTCCAAAACGCGGTGCTTTGGATGCGCACATTGTTGACCGTGACGTTCTCGCACTGGTCGTACATCGTGACCCAGTTGGCGGCATTACGGAAGGTGACATTGTCGACCTCCACGTTCTTGCATTCCCTGAAGATCAGCAGACGGGGACGGAAGCCTTCACCCACGCGGTCGTTGCTCAAGCGGTCAGTCATCAGACCTTTGTGCACCAGATCGGTGCAGTTGTTGCCAAGCTCTCGGCCTTGTCCGTCGACGACACCGCCGCTGTTGTACACTCCGATAAGGCGTATGTTTTCGACGCCTTCGGCCAGGATGAGGGCATGATCGTTGGTGGCGTTGAGGCGGTCGTAGTCGAAGGGGTTGGTGCTACCGACAAGCACGGCGCCTTCCATTAGTTCGATGGTGACGTTGGACTTCATGTGGATGCTGCCTGTCAGGTAACGTCCCACCCAAAAGCGCAGGGTGCCGCCGCCTTGCTCCGCAATCCAGTCGATGGCGAACTGTATGCTGCGGGTGTTCATCGTCACGCCGTCGCTACGGATGCCGAACTTGGAGGCATAATAGATGGGCTGTTGGCTTTCAGCAAAGATATGACCGAGGCCCAGCAATAGGGTGAAACAGAGGGTTAGGAGTTGCTTTTTCATTGTATTTCAGGTTTATAGATTGTCACTGGTCCGAGCAGTCCCATGGGCTGCAAAGGTTGCTCCCTTCGTGGGTGGTTGACATACACCCAGGTGGTCAGGTTGTCGTCGCGGCCGAAGGTCTTGAGGTAGTTGCCCATGGTGGTGGTCACGCGAATCTCAAGGTCGTTTTGGCCTTCTTGGAGATGGCTCCCGATGTCGTATATGCGTCTTCCAAAATATTGTACACCAATGGATTGCCCATTGACAAACACCTCGGAAACGCCTTCTACCAGACCTAAATCCAGGATTGTAGAGACGGTGCATTCACCATCTGTACCATGATAATCGATGGTTTTCCGATAAACGATAGTCCCGCAGAAATGTTGGTATTCCACGCTGTCCTTCAGGTCAAACAAGGTGTCGAAGTGTGTGGTTATGGTGTCGTTCAGTAGGCTGTGGCATAAGGTGACGTCCCAGTTGTCCGAGAGGTCGGTGGCTGGCATCTCGACGATGACTTTATTCAAGGGCTGCCATGTGGGAAGGTTAAGCTTTTTGCGTGTGTTTTCAAACACGATGAGCACAGACTCGACGGGTCCGAGGTCGAAGGTGTAGCTGTTGTCTTCGTCCAAGGGCAAGGCATACCGTTCGCCGGTTTGCAAGTCCCAGATTTGGGCTTGTCGCCTGTGCGTCAGAGCTTTGCTGAAGGTGATTTTGGTAGTGTGTGAATTGTAGCGGTGGCTGTTGCTCAACAGGACCATCTGGCTGTCGTCGTCGGTGGTGTAGCGGTTCTGCATCACAAACGGGTCGGGAGTCTCAATGTCGAGGTAATGCGGCAAACCCTCGGCGTGCATCAAGCTGTCGTACCATGGGATGAAGCCTTCTTGTGGCGGCTCGACGAAGACAAACTGTGTTTCATGTTGCATTACTTTTTCCATGGTGGCTTTCACGCGGAAGTCGTTCTTGGGGTAGTCGCCACACAAGCCCAATGACTTGTAAGGAATGGTATCGATGCAGAGGATCTTGCCGCCTGTCTCCACAAAATGCAGCAGCTGTTCGGCGGTTTCGGGATGCAGGCTTTCCACGTCGATGAGGAGCAGGGTGTTGTATTTCCGTTGGTTAAAGCAAAGGCTGCCTTTCGTGATGGTCGATTGGTTGATGATGTTCTCGCTCACATAGTCCACGCCTCCCCCGCATTTGTTGATGGCTTCCCAGATCATGGTTTTGTAGGGCGCGCGGGTGGTGTTGGGGAAAGGCTCGTTCTGCATCCCTATGGTGCTCCACATGTCGTTCTCAGGGTTGAGGATGGCAATGTCGGCGTAATAGGTGCCGTGCTGCAAGGCGTAGGAGAGACGGGCCTTGTATTCGTTGTAGAGATGGAAATACGGCCACCAGGTGTTGCGTTCGCTGTAGAAGGCACCATAACGCAGCCAGCCTGGGAAGGGCGCCTCGAGGTTGGGCGAGTAGTTAAACCCATGGAACACGCTGTGGGTGATGCCCGACATGGCCGACTGGTCGCCACCGATCTTGAGCTGTTCCAAGGTCATGTTGAACACGGTGTAGGTATTGGTCATCTCCTCGCAGCTGATGGTGCGGTTACCGGCCAGATGGGCTGCCGACGAAACGAATTTGTTGACTATGGTATAGGCGCGCCCCCGACGGTAGTCAGCCTCCGACATCTCCTCGCCGGGCTTGTGGCGCAGCCAGTTGGTGGTCCACGACTCGCCTTCGGGGATGTCGTAACCCATGGCGTTCTCCAAAGGGTAGAAGCCACGCCCGTAGGCCTGTGCGCGAGCCTTCACACCTAGGTGTTGGCACCAAGCGAGATAGGTTTTGGTGAAGCGTTCCTGCATCAGTTGGGCCTTGAAGTCCTCGAAATCGTATCGGGCGCGTTGGATTTCGTTTTGGAAGGTCTCGGTAACAGGTACCACGGGGTTGTAGTTGAGCGCGCTGCCCATCGAGCCGATCTTGAAAAGGATAAACGGCAGCCATTCCGTGATATCGTAGCCATAACGTCTCTGGAACTCCTCAGCCATGTCGGAGGTCCAATTGGCGCCTTCAAGCTCCATGCTGTCGGTGAAGAGCGCGCGGATGTTGCCCTTCAGCGGCCCGATTTGTGCCTCGATCTTGTCCGACATATTGTAAAGGTATCGGTCGACGGCCTCGGTGTTGAAGTGGTCGAGCACGGGACCAGCTGCCCCTGGCGCGCCGTTGATGACTTCCAGGAAGCCGTTGATCTTCACCAAAGCGGCAAGGGTGTATTCCCCTTCGGGGACTTCGATGGTGATGATGCTGTCAGCAAGCGAAGTTCCCTGGGTAATGCCATCTTCAATAGAAGAAGCTGGGTTGGGATACAGCCGAAGCAGCATCAGCTCCTTGGTGTTGCCCTTGTAAGGTGAGCTGACCTTGGGCATGGCATGGGCGCATAGGCTGTCGCGGACGACGGTCAGAGTGGTGGGCCCCGTCACCGTTTCGGCGTAGTTGACCACGATTTGTGCCCGCTCGTCTTCCTCGAGAAACTCGGCGCCGAAAGGCCATCCCGAGCCTACAAGGAGGTCGCAGGTCAGGCCTAAGGAGTCAGCTTCATCGAAACAGACCTTCAGCATGTCGATCCATTCAGGACTGAGCCATTGTATCGAGGTTTTTCCGAGGCTGTCGCAATAGGTGGGGAAGGCGATGGGGTTGATCTCCACGCCTCCGATGCCGGCCTCTTTGAGGAGGTGCAGCTCGCGCACCAGCTCGTCGGCTTCCACCTTGTCGCCATTCCACCACCAGCGCACGAAGGGACGGTATTCGGCGGCAGGTTGCCGAAACTCGGTGTACAGTTGCTCCGTCCCCAATCCTTCATGTTGAGGCTCGCATCGGCAGAGGAGCAGCGAAATCGCCATCAGTAGCAGGCACGGTTTCAGGGACTTCATGGAGATAATTGTTATTATTGCAGCAAAAATAGGAAAAAAACCGTATTTTTGCATCCCAAAAAGTTTTAGTTCATGTATGCTCTTTTCAAGAAAGAAATAAGCAATTTCCTCAGCTCGTTGATAGGCATCATGGTGATTGTGGTGTTCCTGCTCATCACAGGCCTGTTTCTTTGGGTGTTCCAAAGTGACTTCAACGTGCTGGACTTCGGTTATGCCAACCTCGACAGCCTTTTCATCATCGCTCCTTGGGTGTTCCTTTTCCTCGTGCCTGCTGTGACGATGCGTAGCTTCGCCGAGGAAAACCGCACGGGCACCATCGAGATGCTGGTCACCAAGCCCTTGTCGGACTGGCAGATCATCTGGGCGAAGTTTCTGGCCGGTGTCGTGCTGGTGCTCTTGGCTTTGATACCGACCTTCATCTATTATTTCTCTGTGTATCAGTTGGGTTTGCCCCAAGGCAACCTCGACAGTGGCGGCATCTGGGGGTCGTATATCGGCCTTTTCCTGCTGAGCGCCAGTTTCGTGAGCATCGGTGTGTTTTGCAGCTCGTTGACCAACAACCAGATATTGGCCTTCATCATCTCGGTCTTCCTCTGCGGATTCCTGCTGATAGGCTTTGAGTTCATTTACTCGCTCTCGTTGTTTGGCCGCGTCGACCTGTTCATCCAACAGCTGGGTATGAACGCGCACTATAGCTCGTTGAGCCGCGGTGTGGTCGATACCCGCGATGTGTTGTATTTCCTGAGTGTGATAGCCCTGTTCCTCAGCGCTACCAAATTGGTCCTTTCAAGTCGTAAATGGTAAGGAGGCGAGTGATGGAAAACAAGCGTAAAAGTCTGAAGAAGAACCAAATCGTCACTTTCTTGGTGACGGTGGCCATTGTGGTTTTGGCCAATGTGATCGGCTCGTATGTGTTCACCCGTTTCGACCTGACAAGCGAGAAACGCTACACTTTGTCGCCCACGACGAAGGAGATCCTCGGCGAACTTGAAGACTATGTCTATTTCAAGGTGTATCTCGAAGGCGACTTCCCGGCAGGCTTCAAGAAGCTGCGCCGCGAGACCAAGGAGATGCTCGACGAGTTCCGCGCCTATTCGAAGTATATCGACTACGAGTTCATCAACCCCTCGGAGAGTGCCGATGCCGCTGAGCGCAACGATACCTACAGGCAGTTGTATCAAGCGGGACTGAATCCAACGAATATGGTGGTCAAGAACCGCGACGGCTCCTCGAGTCAGATGGTGATTTGGCCTGGTGCCTTGGTGAGCTATCGCAACAACACCGAAATCGCCATCGATTTGTTGGAGAACCAGATCGGACAGTCGTCGGAGGAAGCCCTGAACGCCTCGATGCAGAACCTCGAGTTCCGCCTCATCGACGCCGTCAAGAAAGTGACGCGCTTGCAGCGCCCCAACATCGCCATCATCGAAGGTCATGGCGAGCTGGGCGAACAGGAGCTTTACGACATCACCCAGACCCTTTCGCAAAACTATAACGTCGGTCGTGTGGAGATCGACGGAAAGATTGACGCCTTGATGCATCGCACCCAGGACGAGGAAAGGGAAGTCAAGGCCTTCCCCTCGTTCGATGCCATCATCATTGCCAAGCCAACCCAGCCTTTCGACGAGCGGGACAAGTTCCTCATCGACCAGTACATCATGCACGGCGGCAAGGTGCTGTGGCTCGTTGAGCCGGTCTATGCCACTATGGACAGCCTGCAAAGCCAGGAGTCGACCATAGGCATCGAGCAGGACCTCAACCTGAACGACATGCTGTTCAAATATGGCGTGCGCCTCAACAATGACCTGCTTCTTGACTTGACCTGCGCCGCGTTGCCCATACGGACGGGTCAGGTGGCGGGACAGGCCCAGCTTGAGTTCTTCCGTTGGTATTATTTCCCCTTGTTGCAAGCCGCTTCCGAGCATCCCATGGTGCGCAACATGAACTCCATCAAGTCCGATTTCGTCAGCTCTCTCGATGCCACCACTTCGGGCGGGAGCATCGAACAGATTCCTTTGCTCAAGACCTCCGACTACACCAAAGTGTCGGGCGCTCCCGTCTTCATCACCTTGGCCATGCTACGCCAGAACCCCGACAAGCGTATGTTCAACGTGAAGGGTAAGACGGTGGCCTACCTGCTGAAAGGCACCTTCCCCTCGCTCTATGCCAACCGTATCCCGCAGGAAATCGCCGAGGACAACGGCATGCAGTTTATGGAGGAGAGCGTTCCCACCGCCATGATTGTGGTGACCGATGGCGACATCATCCGCAACCAAATCGACATTAGGACACACAAGCCCTTGCCCTTGGGCTTCGACCAATACACGCAAAACACCTATGCCAACAAGGAGTTCATCGAAAACGCCATTGGCTATCTCGTCGAAGGCGAGGGTATGATCGACATCCGTTCGCGCGAGTTGAAAGTACGCCTGCTGGACACCACCAAGATCAACCAAGAACGGACCAAATGGCAGGTGGTCAACACCTTGATTCCGATAGCCCTCATCATCGTGTTGGGCTTGGTCATGGCTTTCGTCAGAAAGAGAAAATACAGCAAAAAGTAATTCATCATGAAGAAAAACAATAGAATCACCATCATTATCACGGTTTTGCTGGTCGTCATCGCCGGCGTTTTGATTTGGAACAACCGTTACCTCTCCACCATCAAAGGCGAATCGTCGGATTTCCAGGTTTGGGACACGGCTTCGGTCACCAAGATCTATCTCGCCGACCGTCGTAACAACGAATCGCTTCTGGAGCGTCAAGAGCACGGCTGGACCCTCAACAGCGTTTATAAGGCCCACCCCAAGCAGGTGCAGAATCTGCTGACCACCTTATACAAGATCCGCATCAAGATGCCCGTCTCTGTGGCAAGTCACGACAATATCGTCAAGCAACTGGCAACGCAGAGCACCAAGGTGGAGGTCTATCAGATTGTGCCGCGCATCAATCTGTTCGACAAGATCAAGTTGTTCTATCATGAGAAGCGCACCAAGGTGTTCTATGTGGGCGATGCCACCATGGACAGCAGCGGTACCTTCATGCTGAAAGAAGGCGCCGACAAGGCCTATATCGTCTATATCCCCAGCTTCCGTGGCTTTATCACCACACGTTTCACGGCCAACCCCGACGACTGGCGCGACCACACCGTATTCCATGAGAACATGGCTGACATTCAGTCGGTTGAGGTGACCTTCAACGAAGACCCGGAAGGTAGCTTCCGCATCGACAATATCGGCAAGCACCAATATAAGCTTACCCGTCTTATTGACGGCCAAGACCTGCCCTACGATACCCTGAAGGTCATCAATCTGATGTCTTCGTTCGGCGACTTGCGTTTTGAGGCTTTGTTTACCAATACCATGGAGCAGCAGCGCATGGATTCCATCACCAGCTCTCCCTTTGTGCATTATGTCGTGGTGACCGACAAGGAAGGCAACAAGCAAGACATGAAGACGTTCAGGAAACTGGTCATGAACGGCGTGACCGACATCGGCGGTGAATTCGGCGATGTGGACCGCGACCGCATGTACGCCCTCATCGAAGAAGGCAAGGACTTCGTGCTCATCCAGAACTATGTCTTCGACAAGGTGCTGCACGACGTGCGGTACTATATGGCCGGAAATCCCATCCAGTTTGAGATGGGTACGATTGAAGTCTTGGAGTAGTCGTTGAGGTCCCTGAGACCCATCGAAGGGTCGGTTTATTTCTTCTTTAACAGCCCCACCATCTTGAAGCTCACATCCGTGAAGATGATTTGCGCATTGCCATTGCGCTCGATTTGGCGTATGGCCTCCTCAAAGAGTTCGGCGATTTGTGCCAGATTGGCAGGATTGACGAAAGGCGCAAACTTGGAGTTGAACGTCTTCTCATCCTCGGGCAGCATGACGATTTGAGCCAAATTGTTGTTGAACAGCAGCGAGTTGCGGATGATGCGCAGGCCGTAGTCCAACAGCTCTTTTTGCTTTTCGCGTCCCAAGGTCTTGATGTTGGCCGAGAAATCGATGATTTCGGAATAGGCGGCGCGGAAACAGAGACGCATCCATTGCTGGAAAGTGGTGAAGAAATATTTGCGATCTTCCGACTCCTGCACCGAATGGCAGGCGTTGAGCCAGTTGCCTTCCGAAATCATGGCTGCCTCATGGGCCTGTTGGGCATCGCAGCCGAGGCGGTCTTTCAGCGCGGCCTCAACGGCATCTAATTCGATGCTCGGGATCTTCACCAAAGCCGTCCTCGACTTGATGGTGGCCAATAGCTCTTCCGAGTCTTCGGCGATGAGTAGGAAAACGGTCTTCTCTGGCGGTTCCTCAAGGAGTTTCAGCAGTTTGTTGGCCGTGTCGGTGCGCATCTTTTCCACCATCCAGATGATAGCGATCTTGTATTCGCCCTCGTAGGCTTTCATGCTCAGCTTGCGCAGCAATGAAGCTGCATCGCGCACCGACATGTAGCCCTGTTTGTTCTCCACATCAAGGAAAGTGTACCAACTTGAAGTGTCGACATAGCCCTGGTTTTGAGTGACATACTCGCGCCACTCTTCCATAAAGAGGTCCGACTCGGGGTTGCTTTTCACCTTTTTCGTGGTAGCTGTCGGCACAACGAAATGCAGGTCGGGATGCACCAGTTTCTGCATCTTCTGGCAGGTGGGGCACATACCGCAGCTGTCGGTCTCGGTACGGTTCGGGCAAAGGATGTATTGCGCATAGGCCAAGGCCAAGGGCAGCTTCCCGCTTCCTGCAGGGCCCAAAAAGAGTTGGGCATGAGAGACATGGTTTTCTCGCACACTCTGGATGAGCCTTTGCTTGACGGCGGTTTGTCCTATGATGTCTTTGAACTGCATAGCCTTTCAAATTTGGGGTCAAAATTACAATAATTCCGCGTTGGTCTATCTCAAAATTTTCTCCAATTCATTATTGAATGCTTCAGGAACATCCATATTTGCAATATGTCCAGCTCCTTTGAAAACAATGTAGATGCTTTGTGGTTCATGTTTGTGCCATTGTCGGGAAGCTTCCAAACCTCCATTATCAAACTCACCAACTGCAATCATCAAGGGATAGTCACGCTGTGGTGTTTTATGATGTTTGACTAGTTTTCCAAGATTCGCCAAATGTCGAAATGACCTTTTCCTAAAACGTAATGCCAATTGGTAAACTTTTTTCTGGGCTTCGGGAGTAACAACAAACATTTGACACATCTCAGCAAACTTCTTGCGAGAGAAAAATGCTGCGGTCATGATTTTAAGATGCTCTCCGTTGTTTTTTAGCCGATGGTTATGGTCGAAGTTGTTGATGTCATACCCACCTACGCAGCACAGAGAAGCCACCTTGTCAGGGAATCTGTTCGCGAAGTCTGCGGCAAGTACTGCTCCTATAGAGACGCCTACTATGTTGGCTTGCTGCACATTTTCTTTCTCCAAGATAGAAGCAATTGCATTGGAAGTTTCCGTGATGTCACCTTTCCCAAGTGAGGCTCCGTGTCCAATCAAATCGAGGGCGATGACTTTGTGTCGTGGAGCAAAATAAACCATTTGCTCGTCGAAACAGGTATGGTCGGAAAATGCCGGATGCAGGAAAACAAAGCAAGTTTTTGAGTCGCTTTGGTTCATCCAATAATGAATGCTACTATTGGGCAGTTTTTGTTCAATCAGTTGAGTCGGCATGGGTGATTGTTCGTTGAATTGGTCGCAAAGTTACTATAATTCCTCACGCTGCAACATTTTCTGCGATTTTGTCTCAAAAAGTAGTACTTTTGCACCCAAATTTAGCACACTATGCTTAGCGAACAGGAACAAATCAGAAGAAATTCGTTGGCCGAACTCTATAAGCTCGGCATCAACCCGTATCCCCAGGCTGCGTTCCCGGTGAACGTGTTCACGACGGAGATTTTGGAACAATTTGACGACAACAACCCCGACCAATTCCAAGAAGTCACCCTTGCGGGCCGTATCATGAGCCGCCGCATCATGGGCGCCGCCTCATTCTGCGAACTACAAGACTCGAAAGGCCGCATCCAGCTCTATATCAAGCGCGACGAGATCTGCCCCGAAGAGGACAAGACGATGTATAACACGGTGTTCAAACGCCTTTTGGACATCGGCGACTTCATCGGTGTGAAAGGCTTCGCCTTCCGCACGCAGATGGGTGAAATCTCTGTTCACGTGAAGGAGATGACGGTGCTGAGCAAGTCTTTGCGCCCGCTGCCCATCGTGAAGGAAAAGGACGGCGTGAAGTACGACGAGTTCAACGATCCTGAACTGCGCTACCGTATGCGTTATGTCGACCTCGTGGTGAACGACAAGGTGAAGGACATCTTCATCACCCGCACCCGTATCATCGACAGCATTCGCCGTTTCTTCAACGAGAGCGGTTACCTTGAGGTGGAGACTCCTGTGTTGCAAGCCATCCCCGGCGGCGCCACGGCGCGTCCCTTCATCACGCACCACAATGCCTTGGACATCCCGATGTACCTGCGTATCGCCGACGAGCTTTACCTGAAGCGTCTCATCGTGGGCGGCTTCGAGGGTGTGTATGAGTTCTCGCGCAACTTCCGCAACGAAGGCATGGACCGCACCCATAACCCCGAGTTCACGGGTCTTGAGATTTATGTGGCCTATAAGGACTACCTCTGGATGATGGACTACACCGAGGCCATGATCGAGCGTGCCGTTACGGAGGTGCTGGGCACCGACACCGTGAAGGTGGGCGACAACGAGATCTGCTTCAAGCGTCCCTTCAAGCGCATCACCATGATCGACTCCATCAAGGAGAAGACCGGCATCGATATCACGGGTATGGACGAAGCCCAACTGCGCGACGTGTGCAAGCAACTCGGCATTGAGGTGGACGACTCGATGGGTAAGGGTAAGTTGATTGACGAGATCTTCGGCGAGAAGTGCGAAGGCACCTACATCCAGCCGACCTTCATCACCGACTACCCCGTCGAGATGTCGCCACTCTGCAAGCGTCACCGCAACAACCCCGAGCTGACCGAGCGATTCGAGTTGATGGTGAACGGCAAGGAGTTGGCCAACGCCTACACCGAGCTGAACGATCCCATTGACCAACGTGCCCGTTTCGAGGAGCAGATGAAGCTTAGCGAGCGCGGCGACGATGAGGCCATGTTCATCGACCAGGACTTCCTGCGTGCCTTGGAGTATGGCATGCCGCCGACTTCGGGCATGGGCATCGGCATCGACCGCTTCGTGATGCTGCTTACGGGCCAGACCACCATCCAAGAGGTGCTGCTGTTCCCGATGATGCGTCCCGAGAAAGTTGTGAAGAACGCCACCAAGGAAGACTTCATGGCGCTTGGTATGGCCGAGACTTGGGCGACCCTGTTGCTCACCAACGGCTATAACACCATCGAGCAGCTGAAGGCCGAGAAGCCTTCTGCCTTGCGAGAGAAGCTGAATGGCTTGCGCAAGAAGAACAAACTCGACATCCCCGCCTTGCAGCTGGAGGACGTCGAGGCTTGGATGCAGGCCTAAACAAAAAATGCGAGGCAAGCACCTCGCATTTGTTGTTGTTGTTATTTAACCCTGATTTTTTGTCCGATCCTCAATACCTTGTTCGCTCGGATGCCGTTCAGTCGGCAGATGTTGTTCACCGTGGTGCCATACTTTCTCGCTATCTTACCCAAGGTATCGCCTCGTTTCACTGTATGATACACCTTTCGGCCTCCACCGCCTTGTTGTTGGGGCGCTCTCTGGGAAGCGGCCAACGACTGCTCGTCGGACTGCCCATAGTGGGAATTGATGTTGAAGTAGTGCTTCAGCAGCAAGAAGTTCTCAGTACGTAGGGTCCCGTTTTCCAAGTCGAAGATGCGCTCGGGGTCGAAGCTCTGGCCCATATAGCGGGTCTCGAAGTGGAGGTGAGGACCTGTGGAGCGTCCCGTCGAGCCGCCATAGCCTATAGGCTCGCCGGCCTTGACGAAGTCGCCACTCTTGACGATGAAGTCCGAGAGGTGGCCGTAGTAGGTCTCCAAACCGTTCATGTGCCTGATGACAAGCACATTGCCGTAGCCACCCGTCATCGAAGTGGGCAGGGCGACACGCACGACGCCGTCGAAGGCGGCATAAACGATATCACCTGTGTGAAGGCCGATGTCGACGCCACGGTGCGGACGACGCCACCTGAACTTGAACTGCGAGGTGACAGGTCCGGGGTGGGGGATGCAGTAACGGTGGACGGAGTCCACGAGGGTGAGCATCACCGAATCGGGCAGGTCTTTCAAGGCAACGTCCCTATAGCTGTGCACCGTCTCGGTGTCCCAGTGGTTGTTCCACAGCGAATCGGGGATGTCGGGGCGTTCGATATTGTAGTAAAGCCAGGTGCCGTTGTCGAAAAGCACGACCTTGGTGTACCAATCGATGGTGTTGAGTGTGTCGATGGGGATCGGGATGCCTTCCGAGAACTCTTCCTCTTCATCGTCTTCAACTTCTTCCTCTTCGTTGTTTGCGATGGTGTCGTTGGCGTTGACACAAATATATACGGTGTCGTGGACGACAAACCAGTTTCTCATGCGTTGGAAAAACCCTTCGTTATCTTGGGCGAAAGCGACGGACGAAAACAATAGGCAGATTATGATGGCTGTAAGTTTCTTCATGATAAATGAGTTGGTATTTTTGGATAAAAATAAGGTTGCAAAGGTACAAAATTTCCCTGATTTGGCAAGGATGTTTTGGCTGAAAACGCGATAAAACCCTAAAAATTGTCATTTTGTCAGTTTTTTCTTTTGGCACAAAGATTGACAAACAACGGGGCGTTGCAAAGTGCAACCTCGAAAAGAAAACAAACAAACAACAAATAAAAAATAGGAGAACAAGAAAATGTCAAAGATCATTGGTATCGATTTAGGTACAACCAACTCATGCGTGGCCGTGATGGAAGGCAACGAGCCTGTCGTCATCGCCAACAGCGAAGGCCACCGCACCACCCCGTCGGTGGTGGCATTCACCGACAACGGTGAGCGTAAGGTCGGCGAGCCTGCCAAACGTCAGGCCATCACCAACCCGCTGCGTACCGTCTATTCCATCAAGCGTTTCATGGGCGAGACCTACGACAAGGTCGAAGCCGAGATGCGCCGTGTGCCTTACAAGGTCGTCCAAGGCCCCAACAACACACCTCGTATCGACATCGACAACAAGCAATACACCCCGCAGGAAATCTCCGCCATGGTGCTGCAAAAGATGAAGAAGACCGCTGAAGACTTCCTCGGCCAGACCGTCACGGAAGCCGTCATCACGGTTCCTGCATACTTCAACGACGCCCAGCGTCAGGCCACCAAGGAAGCTGGCGAAATCGCCGGTTTGACCGTGCGCCGTATCATCAACGAGCCTACCGCAGCCGCTTTGGCTTATGGCTTGGACAAGAAAAAGAACGACGTGAAAGTCGCTGTGTACGACCTCGGCGGCGGCACCTTCGATATCTCCATCCTTGAATTGGGCGATGGCGTGTTCGAGGTGAAGTCAACCAACGGTAACACCCACCTCGGCGGCGACGACTTCGACGAAGTCATCATCAACTGGTTGGCCGAAGAGTTCCAGAAGGACAACGGCATCGACCTGCGTAAGGACCCGATGGCCCTGCAACGTCTGAAGGAAGCTGCCGAAAAGGCCAAGATCGAGTTGAGCTCTTCGAGCGAGACGGAGATCAACCTGCCATACATCATGCCTGTCAACGGCATCCCGCAGCACTTGGTCCGTACTTTGAGCCGTTCCAAGTTCGAGCAGTTGGCCGACAAGCTAATCCACGACACCATCGAGCCTTGCCGTCGTGCCCTGCAAGACGCTGGCCTGACCGTCAACGACATCGACGATGTCATCCTGGTCGGTGGTTCGACCCGTATCCCTGCCATCCAGAACATCGTCCGCGACTTCTTCAAGAAGGAGCCTTCGAAGGGCGTCAACCCCGACGAA
>Ga0310690_10000909_pt1 | contig 57605 bp, 88 predicted proteins | sample AusTroGonzalo_MG_2_FD_207661 | JGI IMG/M metagenome (GOLD analysis project Ga0310690, IMG submission 207661) | Bovine rumen microbial communities from tropical cattle in Woodstock, Queensland, Australia - Gonzalo_04 (v2) (version 2) | ecosystem: Host-associated > Mammals > Digestive system >... | reverse complement strand
TAAATGCATAAGAACCTATAAATGAACAATTAGGTAAATCCATAGACTCTAACATGTAACAATTTTGAAATGCACATGTACCAATAGATGTGCAAGATGTACAGTCAATAGAGTGTAGTTGAGAACAACCTGAAAAAGCAGAACTGCCAATTACATTACAATTAGTTAAATTAATGTCATTAAGATTTATATCATCAGCAAAAGCAAATGTATCTATTGTAGAACAATTAGGTAAACTAACAGTTGTTAAAGATGAACAATATCTAAAAGCAGAACTGCCAATATATTCGCAACTTGGCAAATCTATAGAACTAAGAGCATAACAACTTGTAAAGGCAGAATTGCCAATACTAGTAACTTGTGGACAATAAACATTCTCTAAGGTTGTGTCATTAGCAAAAGCATAACTACTAATTTGAGTACAAGTAGAGAAACTGATAGTATGAAGATTAGAACAATTATAAAATGCTGATGTCTCTATAACACTACAATTAGGCAATTCTACATCTGTAAGATTACTGCAACTATAAACACCATATTGTCTAACTGCTTCTGCACTATATTTTTCAGCAGGTAATGATGCTATTGTACTATTATAGAATTCATACATCCAAATTTCTTTATCTGCTATACTTTGAGGTGCGGCAACTATTCTACTTGAATAAATAGACCAGTTAGTCGCTGTTTTATATGCATTAACTCTATTCGGATGTACATAAATAGAACCATAATTACCTAAATAGATAGAAGTTGACATAGGTGTTCCAGTAAATGCGTTTGAATTTGATAGTGTTACAAGTGTAGTTGAAGCATTTAATAGATAAAATTCTGAAAGTACTGAACAATTAGTAAAAGCATAAGAGCCAATAGATTTACAATCAGGTAAATAAACATTACCTAATAAGTAGCAATCAGTAAAAGCATAACTGCTAATATCAAAACAAGCAGGTAAACTAATTGACACTAAATTTGAACAACCTCTAAATGCATTTGAAGACACTTTAGTACAAGTTGGTAAATAAACATCTGACAAAGAACTACAAGTATAGAAAGCATAATTACCAACATATGAACAATATGGAAAACTCACACCAGTTAGTTTATAACAACTACTAAAGCAGTTACCCTCCACATTTCTTAACAAAGGCATATCAACACTCTCTAAATTAGTACAATAAGAGAAAACACCACCTCCTACTGTAATACATTTTGGAAAATTAACATAAGATAAACTATAACACTGTTGAAATGCTTGATAGGCTATACTTGTACATTCAGGTAAATACACAGAAGATAATTTTTCACAACGATAAAATGTAGTTGTACCAATGCTACTTACAAGAGGTAAACTAACATAACTCATATTAGAACATTGATAGAAGGCATAAGAACCTACACTAGAACATTTAGATAAGTCAACATACGGTAAACTATAACAATACATAAAAGCAGATTCAGAAATTGTTCTGCATTCTGGAATATTTAAAGAATATAATTTGGAACAATTATAAAATGCTGACCTACCTATATAAGTACAGGCTGGCAAATTTACCTCTGTAAGATTGCTACAGGCTTGAAATGCATTCTCATAAATACTAGTACAAACAGGAAGATTTACATAACTTAAATTATAACAATTTGTAAATGCATAATATCCTACAATAGAACATCTAGAAAATTCAACTGAATTTAAATTAGAGCAATAGCCAAAAGCATTACTACTAATTACTTGACAATTAGGTAAACTTACCTCTGATAAAGAATAACATCTATAAAAAGCAAACTCACCAACTGTAGATATACCAACATTACTAACAGAAGAAATTGTTCTCTCTACAATATCTTTTGCATAGAGGTCACCTCCACCACCTCCACCACTACCTGAGATGGACATGATTCTTGAGGCGAAATCAAAAGGTGAAATAGGGGCAGCTGTTCCATCTTTTGCTCTAATGGCACTAGCAACATCTCTATAGATACTCATTAAATTAGAAACTGTTACTGAAATATCACCCATTAATAAGTATCCTCCATGGCAGCGTCAAAGAGGTCTGCAACCTCAGATTTCACCTGGTCTGGTAAATTGATGATTCTCAAATCTAAACTATGATAAGCAGAATCAAGTAATTGAAAAGCAGAACGGCTATATGTACTGCCGTCTGCATTTAAATTTATAGAATGCCAATAATCTAAAAAGTTTGTAGTAGAATCATTAGCATCATATAAAGGTAGATTTAAATAAGTTGTTTTTGGAGAAGGCATAATAAATACCTCCTTCTATTATTGAACGTCTAAACTAATCTTTGCTTGACCTTGAGCAATGGTTGGAATGTGACCTTGATTAACTGTAATAGATGTTGGGTCACCTTGATTATCAACGATAGGACCAAAGGCTAATAAGTTACCACTAGCATCAAAAATACCAACATAAGTTAAGGCAGCACCCCAGTTAGCAGTAGCAACATTGAAGTGAATCTCATACTTGTTTTGAACTTCAGTATAAGCATCAGTACCAGTTGTAGAAACCCATTCAAATGGATAAACAACACTACCAGAACCAGAAATATTGATTCTAGCATAACCGGCTGAAGAAGCAGGTTCTGTGAAGTTACATTGAGTGGCTGTACCACCTGAAACAGTTGGTGTAGTTGAGGATAAACCTAATTTAACACCAGTTGTTAAATAAGAACCAGATGGAACTGATAAGCCTGCTAATGTGGCCAAGACATATTTTTTTACAGGTGTAGTTAACATATAAATCTCCTTTAATTATAACTATATTTATGGTAAGACAGTTCATTCAAAGTAGAACTTCCCATAGAGCCTAATGTATATGTTAAATCATTATACTCATTTAATTTAGCAAATGTGGAATAGCAAAAATAAGATTCCATATCAGAAGTTCCAACATTAGTAATAACTGTCTTAAATTTAAGTTCTTCATTCATACCAAAGACAGCGTGTGTATCAAATGGTATGTTATCAAATAATACTTTATATGGTGTTTCAAGTGCATTTAAAGATATTGCTCTTAATCTATCTTTAAGAACATCTCCTAAAGGTACATGAGCATTAATCAAATCTGTATCTTGTAGGCTAAATGATGATGCATACATATCCATATCAAAACTTACATCAATGTAGGCTGGAATCCAGTCAATCAAAGCAACAATAACATCAACATATGCAGTAGGTGTAATACCACCATCAATTACAACATTAGTCTTATTCAAATCAGTTGGCTCATACATGTTCCAGCCACCAACACTGAAGTCAGAAATAATCTCATCATCAAGTTTTGCATCTACATTAAACATGTCTGCTAAATAATCTTCAAAGATAGGATTTACATATAATTCACCTTCAGTGTCAATAACACTACTAAAGTCACATCTAGTTGCTACTAACATATATGCATCAAACTCATCTTCAACAATTGTATTAACAATATTAAAGTCAAAGATTAATGGCATTACACCTGAAGTTAATCCTGCAGTAAATGTATCTGTAATAATTGTATTAACTATTGAAACACTTGCATATGTTGGTTCATAAAGTTCAAATGAATATTCATCATATTCACCATCAACAATAACACTTAAATCAATATATGTAGGTTCATAAGAAGCAACTGAAGATACATCAAAGTTCTCATTAATATACCAATCAAAACCAAAATTACCTACAGATTCATAACTATTCAATGTAGAATCAAAATCAAAATTATAATCTTCTACAAAATAATTTAAATCAACAGATTCATAAACATCTGCTGTTGAATAGAAATCACTGTAATGTACAAAATTAAATGCAAATAATTCAGCAGGTGATTGTGTGACATATAACTCTGCTTCAAAAGTATCTAAAATTGTAAAATCATTTTCAACATAGCCAAATATCTCAGCAGTACTTGAAGACATCTCACTATCAAAGTTATGATTTATATCTGACTCAAAGATAATAGATTCAGAAGTGGCATCAATAAATGTATATTCTTCATCTGTTTCTAGTTCAACATTAATCTTATATTTTACACCACTAAAGATACCATCAATGACTTGAGATATAACATCAGATTCACTTGTTAAATCAAAGTTAACATCATTTGCTTCATAACTATTAACTACAGACTCAAATGGTAAACTGAATGTAGCAGGAATATAAGTACTGAATAAATCAACAATAACAGCAGTAACCTTTAATTCAGCAGTAAAGTCAAAGTCAAGGTCTAAGTAATTATCCACACTGAAGATTTCAGCAGTAGAATCACTAACTATAGAATTATATTCTATTTCTTGAGAGATATCAAAACCATATTTAAATATATCACCAATAGCATTTATAAAGTCATAATTATTTGTAATGTCAAAGTCTGAAGAAATATCAACCTTTAAGCCAGATTGTTCACCTGCAATAAGATTTGCTTCAGCATTAACATCATCAATTAAAATATTGTGTGCAAAAGAACTGGATGTATAACTATATAATTCTGGTATGACATCAAACTTATCATCTAATCTCATTAAGTATCTAAATAAAATTGTTGAATCACTACAAATTACATAAGAACTAAAGTCAACATCTACATTTGCTGAAATATCTGTAGAATAAGATGATGCACTGTAAGATGTAACAGGTATAATTGTTGGTAAATTAGCATCACAAACAATATCATACTTAATCATATCAGCATCATTAGTGTTAATAATTATATCTGTATTCAACTCATCATCAAAAATACTGTGAATAATTATGTCATCAGCAGTGCAACTATCAATATGAGGTGTGATATTTATCACATTATTGATGTAGTCAGTATAACCAAAGATGTCAGCAGTTGCTCTCTCTGTGACAAATTTTGTATTAATTACTGTATCATCAAAGATTAAATGGACATTAAAGAGGTCAACATCAATAAATGAGAACACTGCACTCATTAAGAGTTCATCATCAAACTTAGTCCTTGTTCTGATTCTCTTAGCAGTATGTCTTTCAATATGAGGAATAACACTAATATCATCAGTAAATGAAATAATAGCACTGAAGTATTCAGTCTCAGGGAATGTAATAACAGCAGTTGATTTAACTTCAAGATTATCAAGAACAATATGATACTTAAAGTCATAAGGAGATGCAGTCAATAATTGTGCATCAAAAGTAATGTCATCAATATCAATTAATGGTTTGAATATCTCTGCCTCAGAGTTAACAACTTTTGGCAATATGTCTATTTCATCATTAAAAATGAAGTGTGCAATAAATGATAAAGGACTACTACATAATAGTTGTGCAGTAGATTTTAAAACTTCTCCAAATGTAATATTAAACTTAATACCATCTGCATCACATGTTTGAATTTTTGGTGTTAAGTAGAAAGTATCATCAATATCAATATAAGCATTGAAATAACTACCTGTAATGTTATACATAAATGCAGACATCATTAAATCATCTATTGACATATCAATAGTAAATTCTTCTGCATCACAACTAATCACTTCAGCATCAGATATTAAAACATCTTCAATAGTTTCATCAAGTATAACACCTTCTGATTGTGCATCTAAAACATTTGCATCAACATCAAGACTATCTACTGTGATGTCATACTCAAATAAGCCTGCTTCATGGTCTTCTATATTGTAATTTACATCAATAAGTTCACCAAATGGAATGTATGCTTTAAAGTAATCAACAATAATACTTGCAAAATGTACTGTTGGTCTTACATCAAGGTCAACAGACATCACTACTCTAATCTTATCTGCTCTATAACTATCAATCTTTGTCTCAGAATCAATATAATTCTCACCTACAGATATATAATATTTAAATGTATTAGGTTCACCAGATAAGAGCATTGCAGTAGGTGTAGCAATATTCTCATCAATAGTAGCATAATAAGAAATGTTTTCAGACAAGTAATCTTCAATAGAAGCACTTGGTGTTAACACATCTTCAGCAAATGTAATCAAAGCATTAAAGTAATCAGGTGCAATAAGACCCATTACTGTTGTATATTTAACTTCTAAATTAAGAGGTACTTTATATTGTGTCTCAATTGCTTCATTAACATCAAAGTAGGCTTGTTCATCAATACTCTCATCAATATCAACTCTTGGTCTTAACATATCTGCTCTATGTTGTTTTAAACCAGAGTAAACATCTACATCATCAATATTGATAAGTGCATTAAAAAGATAAGGCATACAAGCAAGAAGAGAAGCATTAATTTTACTATTGCTTTCTATCTTAGCACTGAATGGGTTAACAATACCTGCAATAAGATTGGCATTAAAGTCGCCTTCATTATTACTTATTATAAACTGTACATGCTCAGACTCATTAGGAACAAGAGACATACTAAAATCACTCTGTGACTCTAATAAGGCCGCAAAGTAATCTTTTAATGCTTGTTTAGTGCTATTCCTAAGGAGTACATAAGTCTTATATAGTTTATTCATATATAATACCTACCTTATAACCCTGCAGGAGTCTCTTCAATTATTAATATTTCTAAACATAAACCATCACATCTAGCAAAGATAATCTTCTTACCATCTAATGAAGTAATGTAAGAATTATCAGTACTAAATTGTGAACCTGTAACTATTCTTGTTGGATATCTTGTAGCATCTTGATTGTTGATAGTAATTGTCTTACCTGTTGTCATATTACTGAATGTAAGCAATGAAATAAAACCTTGATATAAAGTACCAGGATTAATAGTAAGAGTAACATTATTATTAATTGTATTTGTATAAGATATTTCTGTGTTATCAACAAAAGCAAAAGTGGTAAAATTATCTCTAACTTCACGATTTGCTTCATCTTCTTTAGTAGCAAGTAATTGTCTAATTTCAGATTCACTTGCCAATCTATTATTGATTTCAGTATTTAATGCTTGTTCTAAATCTGTATCTTTAGTGATATTAATTGTTGCACCTACTTGAACATTGTCTTTAAATAAAGCATAGGCTTTAATAACACCTTCAGCAGGAATAACTTCTTTAATAGTATAATCACTTAATTTGATTCTCTTGTTAGCAGAGCCATCAAAATAGATAACAGAGCCATCTTCAAGTTCAACAGAAAAAGTACCAGGAAGTTTTAATACATTAGCATATATCTTTGCTTCAGCATTATCTACTACAACTTCAGCAGTGCTTGTTTTTCCACCTTCATAGACCAGTGCCTCTTCAACCACTCTTGTACTGTTCATCTCACCACTAATAGGAGAGGCAGGATTGATAGAGGATCCATTAATAGCAGAATTATTTGTTAATGATTTGCTTGGTATAATTCTTGAACTCATATTAATTACTCATAAATAACAAACTTTGTTTTAGGAATGATTGTGTCAACGAGATTTTCACCTGTGTCTTCATCATGTCTTAATAACTTGACTTCATAATAATAGTGACCAGGCATTAAGAATTCTGTGTCCTCAACCTTGAAACCAATATTATAGTAACCAACTTCAAGTTCACCTTTCTCATCTACAACAGCATCATTCTTATCAATTCTTTTTCTAATAAGAGCATGTTCAAATGATTGATTTGGTTCCATAACACCAAAATAGACATACTCATTATCTTTAAGAGTATAACCGATAGGTACTAACTCTGTTCCAACATTAACAAAAATTTGAGTGTTCCATGTGTCACCTCTATTCATTGTTATCATGCCATATTTATTTATATCAAACATTGAATCTTCTCCTTTATTTCATTTAATTTAGCACAGAGGCCTACTTCTTAAACTTTATGTTTGCATCATTATCTTCTTCAGGATTTCCTTCTTCTTTTCTTGAGGTGAATCTAAGATTTTGTTCTTTATCTTCTTCTTCAGGCTCTCTTTCAAATTTAAGATTCAAAGCATTCTCATCTTCTTGAGAATTAGTAGGTTCTCTTTCTTGTTTTTGGAATCTGTATTCATTATCTTTTTGCCATCTACCTTTTTCATCTTTGCCACGAAGACTTCTAGCAATAACATCATCAAGAGTCTTTTGGTCACTAGGTAAGATTCCATCACCATATTTATCTTCTTTATCAAATAAACTTAATTGTACTGCTTTCTGATAAGGAACACCATAGACTTTAGGAAAGATATAGTCAGCATAGTTTCTTTGCATGTTCTCTTTACAATACTTAATATAGTTATTGATAACAGAAGCAATCTTCATCATCCAATCTAGATTAGATATAACTAAAAGAGAATGCTTACAACCAGCACCTTTACTATCTCTAGGATTTGTAATATCACTAGGTCTTACTTCTGGTGCACCACTATTGTATTGACCTTTAGTAGCAAAGTAAGCCATTCTATATTTCCAGTCAGGACAACTACAACTAATATAAACATTATCACTGTTAAAAGAACTGATTAAAGCTCTTAGAACACATTTGAATTCTAATTTATTATTATTTGCTTTAACTTCTCTTTGTAGTTCATCAAGAATATTCTCAAAGGTAATTTGAACAATATAGTTATTAGTTTCACCTTGAACTCTAACACCAAAGTCTAAAATATCACCTTTCCAAAAAGCATCCATATCAATTCTATTATAGTCTCTTACACTATTAGAGATTTGAGATTTCAATCTTCTTGTATATCTATTCTGACCTTCTCTACCTTTAGAAGTATAGTTATCAGCATTTCTAGATTTATTTATTAACTCTTGTCTAGTTTTTTCTAGCAAGATATCTTCAGTTAATTTTTCTAAAGAGGTATTATTCATACACACCTCCTAATTATTTCTTTGCTCTATCTGTTAAACCTTTTAATTCATTATACAAGGCTTCAATCTTTTCTTGAGTTTCTTTAGTAAGTTTTTCATTCTTTTCATGGAACTCTTCATCAGACATTGTTTTATCAATAGCCCAGGCTCTTAATAAGGCAGTACCTTCAACTTCTTCTTCTTTTCTTAAATTCATCATAGCATCTAAGATTTCTTGAGACCTTTCATAGTCTTCAATAGAAGCATAGCCATGTTCAGGATTATCATCAATTTCTTTTTCTTCAATAACTAATGCTTCTCTGATACCTTCATGTTTCTCTTTAGGTTCAATAACAATTTCCTCTTCAGAACCTAATTCATCAAAGCCCCAACCTGTTAAGAAGTAAATATAGCCATCAGATGATTCTTCATCACCTTCATCACCATATGAGGCACCTTCAATTTGTTCTTTACCTCTGATAACTCCATATTCAGGATGGTCTTCTAACCATTTTTGAATCTTATCTTGATTCTTATCATAACCTTGTTTAATAAATGCAAAATTGCCAGCAAATGGGTCATAGTAATCAATTAGACCAATTTCTCTAGCATCAGCAATTAGTTTTCTACCTCTTTCAGTAAAGTGGTCATCACCTAAAACAACTTCTTCAGGTTCTTCTGGTTCACCATTATTATCAACCCACTCTCTAGCGGCTTTGAAACCTTTAGCAGTAGCAACTTCTTTACCATTCTTCATGATATAAACAGTAAAGTCAGCAGTACCTTCTTCAGGGTCAATTAAGTCTTCATTCCAGTCAAGTTCATAACCTTTATAGTTATTGACAGTATGACCTTCTTTTAAAGAATCATTTAATAAGTGGTCTTGTGCTTGTCTAGAAAGAGATTTACACATCTCAGCCTTCATTTCTGGAGACATTCTAGCAACTCTTTTTTCTGCTTCTTCTTCTGAATCACATGTACCAAAAGCAACTAGTTTATCAACTAATTCTTTATCACTGCAAGATTCAGTTAATGTTTCATCAAGAATATCATCTCTAATATCTTTTTTATTTCTATTAAAATATCTTTCAGCATCTTCTATAGATTTAAATGGTCTTTGATATCTGTCATAGTCAGAAGCAATATAGAAATCTCTATCTTCTTGTTCAATATAAACTTTATCATCTAACTTCTTAACAGTCTTAACACTATGACCTTCATTTAAAGATTCTTCTTTAACTTCTTCTTCTGGAACTTCATCAATAATAACTTCTTCTTCACTTGGAACTTCTTCTGCTTCAACTTTAGTATCAAACTTTTCCATTAAACCTTGAAGCATACCAACATGAATTGTTCTATCATCAATAATAGAATTTAACTCATTAATAATATCACTGTCTTCATTATCAGCAAGAGTAACAACTAAAGATTTAAGATTTTCAATATCACTTAATGTATCTCTTAATTCAGAAGATAAAGACATATAAATACCATTTTCTTTAACTTCATCTGTTGGTTCTTCAGCAGTAATAACTTCTTCAGGTTCTGTAGAGACAACTATTGGTTCTTCTGGAATAGCATCCGGTAAAACTTCATCAACAAAATCTTCATCTAAATCAAACTTTTCAAATAAGACTTCTTCTGGTTTTGTATGTTCTGTTGTAAAATACTCAACAACATATCTATAACCTTCTTGTGTACTTCTTCTTACTTTAAACTCAATGTGATTATCATTGAATTGTTTAATTGCTTCAGCAAGGTCTTTTCTGTTCTTGAATTGTTCTTCAACTTTGTGAGGTTTTGCTTTCTCTTCAAAATCAGGACCAACAGTCTTTTCAGCATTCTTTCTAGTACCTTCAAATCTCTTGTTGATTTCTTTGTCTTTCTTTTCTCTTTCTTTTTCAACATCTTCTGGATTTTCACCACCAAAACAATTGGCATCTAGACATTCATTTTTCCTTTCTAGTTCTTCAAAAACCCAACCTTTGTTCTTATTAAATTTCATAAACACTCCTTATAAATAAAAACACTTCCTAAGAAACTTTTAGTGAAGCGTTATGTTTTCATATTAATATTGCATTATTGTGCTTTAGGAGAAGCATACCAATAATTTCTTTATGTAGAAATCATAACACCACTATCTAATTAATTTAGCATAATAAAAAAGACTCAATTAAGAGTCTCTATTATTCATTTTTTAAGTGAAGTACAACCCATGAGTCACCAGTTTCTGAATCCGTCTCTTGTACTATGTAATCAAATGTATTATGTTCTGTCATAGATGCATCATCCATATCAATATCTACTAAATTATCAAGAGATGTGTCTCCCAATGATTCATAAGAAATTATAACATAATCCTTACCCTCAAATCTTAATTTAAATGAAGGTAAATTAGTTTGGACTTCTTCTGCCATGTTTCTTATTATCATAAACTGCTCTGGTTCTATAGGTAACATATACACATCTTCACCATACACTGATGTTTTGTAAGCCTCTCCAAAGTCAAGAGTAACAACCTTGTTTAACAGGTCATGTGGATTAAATGGTGCTGGACTTGGTTCAGGTTTAACTTTACTTGCATTGTCCATTTTAGCAATAAATGGTATCATATTCATTGGTACATAATTATTCATTGTAATTCTCCTTAAGTTTTTATCACTTAATTTAGCATCAAAACACAATAAAAAAGACTATTATTAAGCATAATTTCAACACCTAAAATAGTCAATTTCAATTAATGTAGATGCAATCAATGTTTTTAGATTATTCTGCTCTCTTTGTAACCTTTGCTCTTGTTAAGACAGTTTGCTTAACATAGTTATAGGTAGAATGTTCTTTAATAGTAGCAATTAATTCAACTGGCTTACCGAGTTCTTTCCAGCCCTCTTGTTTGCCTTCTAATTGTTCTTCATAAGAAACTTCAACATATTCCATATCAAGTTGTTTAGATGACTTTAAGATGAAAGTATGACCTTCATTGTCAATGATTTCATATGTATAAGAGTTAGCATATGTGTGCCAAGCAACTTCATAACTACTACTATAAAGAAGTCTAAAGGATTTAATAGCAACAGTAATTCTATCACCAACATTGCCAACCCATTCATTGTTCTTATCAACAAGTTTAGATTTCTTGAGTTCTTCTTTTTGCATTGCTTTATCATAAGTAACAACAAAGGAAGAGACAAGACCGAAATCTCTATATTCAATACCACTCTTTAACCAAGAAAGAGAAGCATTTCTCATATAACCAAAGTCATCATTAAGATGTTCTCTAGCATAGTCATCAATTGCTTTAAGTTCTTCATCAGAAGCAGGCTTAATAGATTCATATCTTCTTGTCATTTCTTCATCATGTAAACCTCCATTGATACAAACCCAAACATCATGAGCAGTGCCTTGACCTTCAAACATTCTTGTATAGCCATATCTTCTAACATAAGAGATGATGAAAGAAAGAGCATACTCTCTATTCATACCACACCAGGTAGCATCATAACCATTGCCTAAGAACTCATCTTCAAAAACATCTTTATCTGCTAAAGAGGCAAACTTTGTTAAACAGGACATAATGTCAGCACACTTGTCAGCATCAAGACCTTGAGTATATTCTAATAAGCAAGTAGAACCAACTTGTTTAAATTCACCAGAATCAATGTTGTAAATAAGATAAGTATCTTTTCTATTTCTAATCTTACCACAGTGTTCACAAATCTTTGGAGTATGTAAATACTTAAGAGGAATCTTACCTTCAAAAGAAGAGTCTGCTAATCTAATGATGTTGCCATTATCAGTAAATTCAATAGTACCAACAAATTGCCAACCATTGATAATATAAGTACCATCAACATAAACTTGCTTACATGTAATCTTAATAGAAACACTGTGCATAGTGTGATTTTCAGGGTCATCAACATAAAGTGTACCATCTTCAATGACTTCATCACCAATGTTCAAAGTAAGGTTAGCACCTTTCTTAATATATCTGTTAAAGATTTTTTCAAGTTTAGAAATTTTAGAAACAGGAATAGAGTACATCATAATTCATTACCTCACACTATAATAATACATTAATGTCAATATGGTGTCAATACTATTTCTAATAAATATTTAACAAATAAAAAACAGACCCTCTACTTATCATAGAGAGTCTTCACACAGAAAGGAGGAAACTTATGAAAGACGACATTTAGGTCTTTCTAGTTAAATTTAGCAGTGAGAAATGAAACCTCTTATATATCACACTCAATATAGTGATTATCTTTATCTAATAGGACTTCAGCACCACAAGTATTATATATAATAGTACCATCTTTATCTCCACCATGTATTACACAAGTATGATTAGGACATACATCTACACTATCACATAAGACAGTTGTTGTTCTATCATCTAGGTAATGTATTTTAATGAATACCATTTTATCTCCTTGTTTTAATATATAATGCTATCTTATGATTCTTGTAAAACATTTCAGGATGTTCAGGATGATGTTCAGGCCAAATACCTTTTGTAGGATGAACCCAATCTATATCTTCATCTCTAATATAAATATGGTCTACTTTATCATTATCTAATTCTTCTAGTAAATAATATTCATCACAATTATTATCATAGTAAGCAAGATAAACAAAATCATTATCTATATCATTTACATTATTATATTTTAGTTTTAAGTAATATGTTTCTTTAAGTTCAAAAGTCATCTGTCATTTCTGCTCCATTAATTTTATATAATGTTTCTTGAATTGATTGCTCTATTAAAAAGCTATCACATACTTTAGGATATATTTTCTTATAGTATTCAAATCTAGATTCACAATACAGTATGCAATTTTTTCTTGTCTCTTCATCTTCTATGTCTTGAAAGAAGTTATTGATTCTCTTTTTAATTTCTTGTTCTTTCATAACTATCTATCTTGTAAGAATGGAAATGCATCTGACTTAACAATCCAACTTGCACCAAAGAAGAATAATGCAACTGCTTCTACAATCCATGTTAAGTTATAAGGACCAAAACCAGGAATAATTGTTGCTAGTACTATGAACAGGAATGATACAAGCATACCAATACCACAAACTCTATAGATAATATTCTTAATCTTCTTTTGTTGTGTCATCTCTCCTGCTGTCTTTGTGAATAAGAAGAAGGACATAAATGCTAATGTAATAAAGAAAACTGATGCTGAAATACAATGGAAGATATTACTAATATTTGATGGTAAATGTAACACACCGGTCTTCATAGAAGGATCCGATAAGTAAGTCATAGGAAATAAACATATCAGAATACCAAATACACCTGCAATTGTTGCCGAGATATCATCTATTAAATCATAACCTTTATAATTGATTAACAAGATGCCTGCACTACCTAAAACAACCATAAATGTACCTACTGCAAATAAAGAATAGTATGTAATTGAAATAGATTGTGGCCAGGATAGTGTGATTAAAGCAACTAACCAAGGTAATAAAATGCCAAGGATACCAATCATGATTCTCATTCTCTTTGTGTTAACTGTTACTGATTCTTTTAAATTCATAATAATACCTCTTTTAATAAATCAAATTCTTCTGAGGTTAATTTTCTATCTTCTTCGCAAGGCTCATTATAAAGTCTTAACGCGGTTTTTTTGATGTGTTCTTCCATTAACCATATAAGTAAATATGCAACTTTTTTACTCTTAATTATTTCTAATGCTTTGAGTTCCTTTTCAATGATAGCATATCTTGTATCAACAAAATCTTTTGGTGTTTCTTCAAATTGCCATTCATTTTGTAATTCTTCCAATGCCTCTAAAGCTTTATTCATAATAGTGTTCTCCTTAATAAATCAAACTCTTTTCTAGATAATTGTACACCACTAATGCACATAGCATAACTTATAGGCATAAGACCACCTGTTTTTAAGTCTTCTTTTAAATTATACAAGTAGTCATCATAACTATTAAATGCAGGTGCATACTTTATAAAGTTATCTACATTTACTCTTTTATTTAAAATAATGTCTAACATATTATATCTTATACTTCTTATATTCTTTATCTACTCTCTTCTTGTTTGCTTTATAAAAGTCTGCTCTTAATTTAATTTCACTAGCACTTAAGACATCATTATTCTTATGAATCTCTTCAATAAGATAGAAAGCAAAGTATTTATATTTTCTAAGTATTCCTTTAGTTTCTCTATAAAGTTGATTAAGTTTTCTCTTAACTGCTTTACTCATTGTGTTAAGAAACTTATCTGTTTTACCATAAGGACCAAAAGCATTAGTGTATTTGAAACCATATACACCACTATCAAAGATGAATGAAATAGCACCTTGAATAGAATCAGCATCACCACCAAGAACACCTAAAGATTTCTCATGTAGTAAGATTTCTTCACCTGCCATACCACCAAATGCTACTCTAATTTCATTTAGAACTTTAGTAACAGTTGTACCAGAATTTGTGTACTCTTCTGCTCTCTCTTTATCTTCATCATCATCCCAAGGAACATCTTCACCTAATGATGTATTACCTTGAACATCACCATATCTCACAGCACTAACTGTGCCATAATCACCTGTGAGAACACCTGAAACAATAGAGTGACCAACTTCATGAGCAAGAATTCTTTTAGCAATCTTAACATTTTCCCACTTCTTACCAATGGTTTCAAAATGCATTTCATTGATAATCTTAATGAAGTCTTTATCTTCAATATGTTTCTTAACAGTGATGTATTCAACTAGTGTATTGTTAATTAAAGTTTTTAAGTCAGCACCACTTAGACCAGCAGTCTTGAGTGCTAATATCTTCACATCAATGTTTTTGAATAAAGGATGTTTATTTATATAGAATTTAAGAATCTCTTCTCTGGATGCTTTATCAGGAAGTTCAATAAGAATCTTTTTATCAAATCTACCACTTCTCAATAATGCATAAGGAATCTTACCATAGTCATTAGTAGAAGCAATGATTAAAATCTTATTCTTGAGTTTAGTTTCATCTAACTTTTGTAATAAGAATCTTGTACACTCTCTAGATGATTTATCTGCTAACTCACCATAACTATTTGTATATGTAAGTTTATCTAATTCATCAATATAAATTAAAGCAGGTTTACCTGTCTTATTTGATTCTGCTTCTGCTTCAGCAAAAGTCTTCTTAACTGTTGCTAAAGATTCTTCTTCAAGTTCAGTACTAAAAGCAGTGTAGAATGTGTAATTACATTCACCTGCAATAGCCTTAGCAAAAAGAGTTTTACCTGTTCCTGGAGGACCTTGTAAGATTAAACCTCTTGGAATAGATACACCTTGTTTACTATACTTATCATAGTCTTTAAGAAGAGTAATAATCTTTTTAACAGCATCTTTCTCATCTTTATAACCACAAATATTGTCTAGTGTTATTTTATCTTTAGCCATAGACACCTCATTTCTTTAATAGTAATTGTGAAATCATCTCACAATTGTTCCGAGCATCAAAGTTCTCAGCCTCTTTTAATGCTTCAAAAGAGTTGTCATAAAACTTAGTTGTATAAGTTTGCCACTCTTTATCATTCTTTAATTTGTATTTTATTTCGTATGCGTACATACTAGTTCTCTTCAACTTTAAGTGTGTAAGAAGTAGTCTTAGTAAACATACTCTTTAAAGATTCTGTTAATGTGAGACCTTTCTTAAGTTCTTTGTTCATTGGAGTTGTATCAACCTTTTCAACAACAAACTTTGAATAACCGTTGTTCTTTAACCAATTAATCATTGCAGATTCATCAACATACTTAATTGTTTCTTTAGCAACAACTTTTGCAGTAACATGTGTATCAGTTGTCATATACTCTCTAGCATCACCTAACTCTTCAAGAATCTTTGTCTTGAGTGCAGACATTTTATTATCAATATCATCTGCTTGAGCCTTTAACTCATTGTAATCATTGACTAATTTGTTTAAATTCTTTTCATATAATTTCTTTTCATCTTGTTCAAACATATTAATTATCTCCTTTTTCTTCTTCTATATTAAGATTGTCAATTTTTTCTTTAATCTGTTCTTCAGATTTATATTCTTCACCTTCTAACCATTTCTTAATTTTTTCATTCTCAATTTCATTAGTCCAGTTTCCAAATGGGCCTTTAACCCAGCCTGGATTTTCTTCTAAGAATTTTTTTAATCTTTCTTGATAGTCTTCTTCATCCCAACACATTTCAGAATGATTATCCGGAAAGTATCTTTCAAGCATAACTACTTCATTAGAATCAACAAATCTAAATCTACCTTGCTCACCAAACTTGTCATCATACTGAACATCAGTCCATTCTACAATAGAACAATAACCATCAGTAGTAATATGAATATCATAATATTGTTCATCATTCTTTTTATTGTGTTCTAAAAGATAGTTAAGCAGGTCATTTAATAAACCTTTTTTAACTTCTTCTGGTGTAAATGCTTGGTAATTATAATTTCTGCTCATAGTATCACCTCAAAATATTATACATTATTTTTGAAAAATTTATCTCTCAAAGAAATAATATCTGTTTTATAAGGATAAGTTTTAGTATCTCTATTATAATCTGCATTGAACAAATCTCTACAGAAACCATAGAAGAGATTCTCTAATGAGGATGTAAGCATACCTGTCTTGACAAGATAACCACATCTTAATGTTTGGTCTGCAACACCTCTAAGTTTCTTCCATTGATTATAGTAACCACACTTTAACTTAGTCATAAAACCATTAGCATCAACAAAGACATAACCTTCAATGTACTCATCATTGTATTTATATTCTTCATCTTGAACCTCAGTGTATAAACTTCTGAATGCATCCCAGTCTTTGAGTTCATAAGCAAGATGCTTAACAGGACAACCAAGATGTTCAGCAATCTCTTTTAATCTCCAATAAGGCAATACTTCAAAATCTAATTTATTGTAAACAACATCCAATAAAACTAATTTTGACTCATCATACTTAATGATGTGAGGGTCATGTTCAGGATCCACACACTCAAAGACAAATGTATAAGTATTCTCATCTTCTGAATTATAAAGTTTTCTAAACATGTCTAAAAGTTTTTCTTTATAAGGTTCTAGAATTGTTTTGATAAACTCTACATGGTCACCTTTATTAGTAGATTTAGATGCAACAAATAAATCATCATTATTATAATCATAAGAAACAACTGCTAAGAAACCATTTTCTTTAACATAAGCTCTTACAGGAAATTCAAATCTATTTCTTAAGGATGCTAATTCAGTTTCATGTACTTCATTGATGTTGAAAAACTTTTGATATGAACGAGCAATAATCTTTTCATTCTTTGTATCAATGAATAAACCTCTAGCAAGAATTGTTTGTCTGTTCCAATTTGCTTTATTGAAAGCATCTCTTGTAAAGTTGAATGAGGAGATTCCACTGCCTAACTCTTTTTCTTGAACAAACTTATTGTTTCTTAAGTAGCCAATTGCTTCACTAATAGTTTCAACAGGTCTTAATTCAGTTTCTAAATCTTCAGTGATTGGTTGACAATCTTCTAACTCAACCACATTCCATCTATATGCTGAGACTAAACCTGTCTCTGGATGACCAAAAGTCCAGCCATTGAAAGTATCCATAGTGAGTTCAACAATTCTCAATTGACCACCAAACTCAACTCTACCCTCAAGATTGAAAACTCTATCAGCAAGTTGTGTTTCACTTGCCTCAGTGTTTCTATGACCATGAATTAAGTATTGATTCTCTTTTGTTTGACCCATCCAGGAGTCAGCAATTGTTAAATATTCAGTATAAGTACCAACACCATGAACAAACTTCTCTGTAGGTAAATATAATAAATTTGTATTCATATTAGGAATACCGCCATGACAAGCAAGAATGTCAAGACCATTCCAAGTAAAGTGTGAGAATTGTCTCATTTTTCTATAAAGTATTCTCGCTTCTTTTTCAGTATAACCTTTTCTATATAATTCTAATTTAGTCTTATCTTCAAATTCTTTAGACTTAGAAGGAACATTATTACCAAAACAATGTAACCATCTTTCATGATTACCTTCTAATAAACAAACATTAGGTAAATCTTTAATAGAATCTAAGAACTTGACAACCTCATAATTTTGATTGCCTCTATCAATGTAATCACCTAAGAAGATGTATTCAGTATCTTCTTTAAGACCTTCTTTAAAGTCTGGATATTGCATTAAAGTATCATAACAACCATGAATATCACCAATGAAAACAATCTTTTTATAAGAAGATAAATCAATAGGTTTTTCTAATAAAGTATCAAATTCATCTCTTGTAATAATCTTTACACCAGAAGGAATCTTTTGAGTTGCAAATCTGGCATAGATATTTTCAATAGCAGGTTGAGGAACTTGTTTAGATTCTTCTCTCATCTTATTTTGTTTAAGACAAGTCTCTAGAGGAATATCAGTAAAGTCAACAATAAAGATTCTATATCTATAAGAGTCTGCTAAATCTTTGTATTGTTGAATATCTTTAGTCTTAGAACAAGTAGCATCAATGACAGTGAATTCACCTCTCATCATTCTATGTTCAAGCAACTTGAAAAGAATGTCCCAAACAACTTGTTCATTATTTCTATCTTGAGAAATCTTGAACTCCCCTGTTGCTTGTAATTCTAAAGAACTACACATCACTCTAATATTATCAGGTGATAAAGTGTAATCTTCTAAATTGTGATTCTTAATCCAGGTTGTTTTACCGGCACCTGGTGCACCTCTCATTAATAATAATGTTCTCATATTAGTCCCACCATTCCTCTAAATACTTTTCAATGCACTCAAAAAATTTATGTTTGCAATCTTTTGTTGCTTTAACTAACTCTTCAGTATTTTTATGAGGGTCTTCATAAAGTGTTAAATAATACCAGTGCAAACTTTTTAAAGTGCCATCAATACAACTTTCTTTTTCAACATCTTTTCTAAGATGAAAACCTAAATCTAAATAATGTTGTAATTCTTCTTTACTATAAGCAATTTTGATAAATGAATCATCAACATTCATCCACCTATCATACCACATAAGAGTTTCTTTTAAAGAATCTTCTCTAGTCTTTTCAGTGTGAATGGGTTCTTTTGGGTCAGTAACATCTAGTGCCCAAACATTGTAACCTAACTTATAGTAGTCATGCATCCAATTTAAGAAGTCAATAAACAAAGAGATGCCAAAAGACCAATCCCAAGGAGCAAGTTCTTTGACATTCTTCTTGAAGAGTTTTTTATATCTCTTCATCATTTTCTTATATGCTTTTTTCTTTGTCTTATCTAAGACTTCATTGTTTTTGTTACTCATACTATATTATACATTATATCTTGTTAAATATTCATAAAGAGTATCTGCTGAATAATAAAGCATACACTCACCACCACCTTCAATTTCATATGTTGGACATTTCATCTTATCTTCAACAACAAGAGACCTATTATCTAAACCATTTAAATCATAAACAAAGTTGTAAATACAATCAAGGGCATCTTTTGCTGTGAAGTGAGAAGCAAGAAGTTGTAACACGGCATCCTCATAGCCATCAAACATATAGCAATGACAACAATTACCTGGACTTAATGTTTCAAGTGCTTCAACAAATGTTTCTTGTTTTAATCTTTCTTCTCTAATAAATAATAAATAATCTTTAAATCCATCTAAACTAATCATAACAACATCTCCTTCCATGCATTGTGTTCTTCTTCATCTTCAAGTTCTTTAACAAATACCCAGCCACTTTCAGCGTATTTATTTTTAGCATGTAAACAATTACCAACTAACTTAAAGTTTTGACTAATAATCTTTAATGCTTTCTTGTATTTCAACAATTCGCCATTTTCACAAGTGACAATGCTCAATGCTTGTGCTAGTTCATCTTTTTCTTTGAGTTCATTTTCAATGTTTTTCCAAACACATTCACCTTTATTGGTGCATTTCTTGTCTATGTAATATTGACATCTACAACAAGCACTATAATATTTCATATCTTCAAAACCTTGTTGATTTTTCATTTTCCTACACTCCATTTTCTATGAACATACTCAATTTCTTCTTCTGTCAAATAATCTAACGAAAAAACATATTTGCCTTTTTTACTTGGTTTAGTTAATACTAAATGATTTAAAACTTCTAAACCATCTAACCATCCCATTTGCCACATTCTAAATAAAATATCATCTAAAACTAACATTTCTTCTGAGCTTGTTTCAATGTTGGTACTTTCAATTAGTTTATTTTTATATTTTTTTATTAATTCAAATCTATTATCTCCACATTGTTCATTCATAACAATACCTCTTTTATAACTTTTCACATATTTCTGCAATTTTGTTTTTTAGATATTCTTCAACATATTCTTTGTATGTGTTAAATGCATCACAAATTATATCTTCAATTTTAATGTAATTTGATTCTAAATCATAAACAAATTCTTCTGCTGTTCCCCAATAATTAAAACCCAATACACAAAAACTTTTTTCCCGATTTGGATAACTTTTAATAATAAGTTTGTTGTCTTCTAATCTAAAATCAAAACCACTGTCAAGAAGCCTATCAATGACTTCGTTTATGTTCATTATTTCTCTCATAACACCATCTCCATAGTTATTCTTTCCATCCACATATTGGACATCTTTGTGGCAAGTCATAAATCAAATAATTACCGTTTGCATGTAGTTTTCCATAGTCTCTTGTTTTCATTTCTAACCAAGAAGAATCTGCACGGAATTTAACTTCACTACAAACATAATGCATTGTTTGGTTGTATGTCTCAAAATGAACACAATAATTATATTTAGACTCAGATTTATTTTCTAATCCGCAACTTGTTAAACTTAAACAAAGTAGTAACAACATCAATAATTTTTTCATAACAACACCTCATAGATACCTAATTTTTGTTCTAAATTATAAAGAGTATTTATATCATAAACATCATCGTTGCTTTCACGCTTTATTTCTAATATTGCTTCTGCACTTTTAAAAATTGTTTTTAATAATCTTAATTCTTCTTCATTGAAATCTGCTTTATTCATACTAACACCTCTTTTAATAAGTTAAATTCTTCTTGAGTTAAATACTCTTTGCTTGTCATTTTTACGCCCATGAAGCAACCTTCTTCCCACATAAACTTATATTGTTCATAGGACATCTTGAAACAAGTATTTACAAAGTTTTCTACATTAACTTTTTTCTCTTTAATAATCTCAAATGCTCTTTTGAAGTTGACACCTTGCTTAAATTCTTCTTCCATATCACATAAGTCATTGCAAATATCATTTAAATAATATAAGTCAACAGGCTCACCTTCACTGAATAAACCAATAATTCTTCTGATATCATTTGAAGCATCTAAATATTTATTCATCTTTTAAAATCCTCTTTAAGAAGTCAAACTCTTCTTGAGTAAGTTTTCTGTGATAATAACTATTATATTCTTCTAAAGTTTTTGAATAATGAACTAGGTCCATATTAACTCTTTTATCAATAATTATTGTTACTGCTCTGAGACCTTCTTCAGCAGTGTCATAACATTCAACAAATTCATCTATGTCTTTACAATCTATGTGGTCATATTCATCTTTATTGAAAATAGCATTATTATCAGTATTAAAAGCAAGACAAACTGTATGGTCTATTTTTTCTAATGATTCTAAATATTCTTTCATTATTTTCTACTCCTTGTTTGGAACAATAAATAAATTAAAACAATCTAAATATTCTCTATTTGGCATACTTTCATCTTGAACTTCTTGAATTAAACCACCTGTATCAGTTAATCGCATTTTACGAGGTTTAAAACTGCTACACTCCATTCTAAAGACAACATAATCACCAAACTTTTCTAAGAATGTTTTTGTCTCATCATCCATTGTTCTGAATTTATAGACATCATCGCAGTAATCATTATTTTCATAATAATCTTTATTATAATCAGGTACTTCATGCTTATCATCAAAATAATAAGGACTGTGAACAGTAAAGTAAGATTCATAAATCAAACAATCTCTATTAGGTTGATAAACTCTAAATTGTTCATTAGAGTTGACTTTCTCTACAAACTCTCTTAATGTCATCATATTTATTTACATGTACACTTTGGTTGCATCTTAGGACACCAAGTGCAAGGTGTATCTCCCACTTCATATTGTTTTTCAGGATTTAATTTTATTTGTTGATAGTAAAGACAATCTTCACAACCCTTTTCACCACTATTAACTGTTGTGTAAATTACATTTGGATAGGTGAATTTATCACACTCTTCACAACCTGTGTCATGAACAATCTCACGACCACAACAAGGACATATTACATATCTTGTATAAGGATATAATGTAGGATATGTTGAGTATGCAAATTGATAATTATATTTTTTGATAGTATCAGATAACTCATACTCAAAAACACAACCACAATCAGGACATGTTTTTGTAAACTTTTCTAATTTACCGTCTTTAATAATTTTAATCATTATTTGTTCCTCCATAATTTTTTATAAAGTTCTTCAGAAGCTGTAGAAATAAATTCAGTTTCTTCTTTATATTGTTTGTCTTTAGATAAAGCGGCATCTAGCATGTATTGCCTAAAGTATTCTGGAAAGGTAGGTTCAAATTCTTGAAAAACAAAAACATTACTTTGGCCTCTTTCTACTTCAGTCACAACATCTAAATTATTTTCAGCAATAATTTTATCAATGTCAGTTTTATTTGTGCTTTGAGCAATATCATATATGCCACTAGCACCCGATTCACCATCATTCCAATAAATATAATATAACCTATAATATTTCATAATTTGTATACCCATAATTAAACTCATCAGACTCTCTTGCTAAGTCTTGGTCTAATCTTTTTCTGGCCCACTCAATAACATCTCTGATTTTATTCCAGTCTTCTCTAGTACAAGTCATCATAACATATTCTTTGTTTTCGCCAATATAGCACCAATGTAATGAATTATCTTTTTGTTCTTTCTTTTTATTTTTCATTATTCAAAGTCCTTATTTAAAACTGTAAGATTTACTGAACAAAAATATCTTTTGTCTGATTGCTTACTTGCTAATTTAACAGCATCATCTAGATTAACTGCTTCTATCTTGAATAAATCAAAATCTTTTGGTGTAGGTACTTTATCAAGTGTATTCGTTCCTAAAATATAAAAAGTTTTCATTATTCAAAGTCCTCCTATTCACTTAATGTTAATAATACATAACAACAAGCAACATCATCATTATGACAAAGATTTAATGTTGTAATATACTTTTTATATGCCTTTGCTGATTCACAATATGCTTTTCTATGTTTTTCTAAACTATCAATTAAATCACTAAAATCTGAAAAGTCTTTTACAGTTGTAGTATTTCTTCTTGCCGCATAAGCGTCATCAAGCATTTTATCTTCTCTAGCAAGTTCTTTTTCATCAATTCTAATATGTTTATCACAGACTTCTAAAACATCCTCTAAACTAATTGTAGCAAAATCATCATCAAAGTCACCAAATGTTTTTGACTTAACATTAAAATGATGTTTTCCTTCAAGACCCTTTTCATAGTCAACAATTAAATAACCTACTTCTCTATTATAAAATAATCTTGCAATATCATTTGTAAAGTCAGTTCTACCACAAATATATCTATCATCACACTCATTAATGACAATAGAGCCATCTTTCATAAAGTCTAATCTATCAACTTGAATTTCTCTTCCCATAAATAATACCTCTATATATTATACAACAAAAAAGGATAAGTTTTATAACTCATCCTCATTCAACACTAACACATTAACTAAATTACTAACAACTGTACAGGCATCCAAGCCAATTAATTTATATCTCTTTGATTTAAAAATTGGGCATTCATACTTACCTTTTCTTTGCTTTGTTAAGTTATTGAAAAAGTCTGATGTATGCCAGTGTCCACAAATAATTGTCTTACCTGTGTTATTCCATTTATTCTTGGCCATTCTCCAAGGACAAACCCACATAGCATCTTCCCATTCTGTTTGAGTAGCATTACGCCAATCATCCCGATAACCTCTAACTTCTTCCATGCCCCAATAACTTATTCTTAAATCTAATGGAATAAATGAGTGAACACAAATATAATGCTTTGTTTCAAAATAGTTAAGCCACTCATCACTTTGTAACCATTTAGTAATATCACTCACTGCAACTATTTCTTTTATTTGTTGCCACATTTCATAAGGCATTGAATCATATTTAGATAATTGTTCGTAAGTTACATCATCTTTACCTTGATTTTCCATCAAAGATTTTGTAAGCCAATAGTGAGAGTCTAATATTTTCTCATCAAAGCCAGATATCTGACAAAATGTTCTCACAGTACCATTTGAGAAATCATGTGATTCTGGAAATCTCTTTGTAAGTAACTCTAAATAGAGACACTCATGATTACCTTTAATTAAGATTCTTCTTTCTTTTGGTAAACTAGTTAAGAATTTAAATATTTCTAATGTCTCATAACCTCTATCAAAAACATCACCAAGTACAACTAAAATGTGATTTTGATTATTCTCATCAAAACCTTTCTTATGTAGTTCTGTAATCATTGGTGTATAGAAACTGTGTATATCACTAATAATAAAATATTTTTTCACTCTTCAACTCCGTCTAATACAATATGCTTTTCAAAAGAACCTTTAATAGTTCTCTTTGCTTTTGCCTCTGCTTGAACCTCTTTAAGAGTCATATTTTTAAATCTAAGTAGAGATACAAAAACCTCATAGACATCAGCCATCTCATGAATAAACTCATCATCATCTTTTGAATCTTTAACTTCTTTAACCTCTTCTTCAAGTTTTCTCAGAAAGAGTTTATAGATTTTTTCATCTTTAGTCTCAATATGATACTTGGGTTCTTTTCCAACAGACTTAATGAATGTCGGGATGTTGTCTCTAACTAATTTGCTCATTAATACTCCTGAACTTTTTGATGCAGTGTTTCAATACCATCATAGTCATCAATCATATAGTTGCCAACTAATTCATCAGGTATTTCAACTACTTCTAAACAGCCATATCTACCACTGGCTTCTTTTCCTAATTCTTCAACTATTTCAATAAGAATAGGATCCTCTCTATGACTCTCATCTAAATTTAGTGCATATTCACTATCAAAGATATCATGGACAACTTCACCTAAATCTTTTATTGTGTAACAGTTGAATACACTATCTTTAGCAGAATCACTTCTTCTATAACAAGTTTTATATGGTAAATTAGCATCATGATTAACTTCAAAATTATAGACATAAATATTATCTACATTGAACTTTTTCTTAGCATATAACTTATGTGCTTTATAAGAGGCACTGAAACCACCAAAGTCTTTATTTAAAATAATTTTTGCCATATTACATCTCCCATAGATTGTAGTCATCATCTTTTTCTTTATACTTGTTAATGAATTTAGAATCATCAACAATATTTTCTTTTTCAATGTGAATCTCTAGATTATTGTCAAACAAGAAGTCTGCAATATCTAAGAAATTATATCTAATATCACAATCAAGAATGAATTTCATCTCAGTACTAGGAAGATTATCACAACTACCTAATAAGTCAAAGGCATTCTTTGGTTTGTTCTTCAAAGAGTACATAGGAAGAATCTTCATACCTTTATAGTCTTTGAATACTTCTTTAAGTACACACTCAATGTCTTTGAATTCTTTTGATGATTTTAGACATTCTAAGCATTGTTTCCAGATTTCTTGATAATTTTCTTTACTCTCACTTAATTTAACCTTAGATAGTTCTAAAATACCATCTACTTTATTTAAAATTAATGTCGTGATAAGAAAAGTGAGTTTATCTTCAAAGCCAATTAATTGTTGTGCTTTATCACCAAATCTTCTCAATCTAATGTGAATATATCTGTCTTTACACAAATAATCAACCATAGAGACTTTTGTGTGTTCAGCATATGTTCTTACCATTTTATAAACTAAATTACTCATTAACATTCTCCACTACAAAATCTTCTGCATCAAAGATATCAAAATCAAATCTTAACTTACTTCCACATTCAGGACAATAAGAGAAGTGTTTATTCAAATCTTCTTTAGCATCAATCAGTGATAAGTAAACATCTACATACTTACCACCTTGATTAAATGAGTAAATGATTCTTCCACACTTAGAACAACAAAGACTGTAAACTTTTGCATTTACAGTTTTTCTCTCATTGTTGACAATAATTTCTTGAACAGGAACTTCTGTTTCTTTAATTATTGCTTGAATTGATAAATCATTTATCATCTGCATACCTCAGTGCCCAACTATTCTTATTAAGTTTAGGCATTTCTAATAGTTGACCATTCATCTCTTTTTCAAGTTTCTTGATTTGAGACATCAACTTTTTAATTTTAGGAGCATACTTCTTCTTAACTTGGTCATTATGCTTCTTAACTTCTGCTTTCTTCTTAGCGAGTTCTTTCTTTTCTTTTTCAATGAACTCTTTGTACTCAGCAACCAGAGCCACAGATTCATCATGCATCTCTTTCTCTTCTTTGGTTGGCTTTCTCCAATAACCATATACACATCTTGTACCATTTCTAGAACAATCATATGTGTCATAGAGTTCATTGTCTTTCCAACAAGATAGATGACCACTAAGATTTAAGATGTAACTACCTTTTTCAGGAAGTTCACCTGACTTTAAGTGTACTTGACAGCCTGTACCAATACCCATACAAGGAACCCATACCCAGCCTAATACACCTTCTATGAATCTTTTTGCTGTAGCAATATAGACACCATTTCTGGCACTGCTTCTTTTATTCTTTCTTTTAGATTTGTGTTCTTTACTTGCCTCTTCATTAATGCCATTATAAACCTCTAAATAGTCCATGCCTGTAGCATTGGCAATAGCTCTTGTTACACAATCTCTAACTGTTGCTTGTTTAAAATAGTTCTCTCTTCCACCAGTTGCAAATACAAAGTTCATAAATTTACCTCACTTATCTCTGGAGTTTTTATCATCTTTGTCTTCCATCTTCTTACCTATACCCATAAGCACGAAGACTATTGCACCAAGTATTAGACAGACAATCATCAATAATATTAACTGCAAGTCTGACATAGATGACAATCTCCATCATAATCATTATACAACTAGTTGGTATAGATGTCAACTACTACTTTTTGGTGTTAGCAGTTGCAGGAACTTCTGGTTCAGAAACTAACATTTCTGCTCTTGACTTGAAATTAACATGTTCCTTGAAATAACTAATGCAGACATCAATCTCAGCAATCTTGTCTTGCATCGCTAATTTTTCAAGAGGATTGGTTGTTTTGTTTAAAGTATCTGCTAAAGCATATTTTCTTTCTTGCATTGCTTTAACACCATAAGCAATATAATCTTCTAAACTTTGATTCATATAAATCTCCTTTTACTAGTTTATTATACAAGATTAATTAATATTAAGTGCTTGTTTAATCTTTTCTAAAGACTTCTCAGCCTCTGGTGTAAGTTGTCTGGTCCATACACCTAAGTATGGTGACCACTTGAAGCCATTTTTCTTTAAACAACTTCTCACTTCAGCATCAGGAACATAATCAAAGATAATATTTAATCTATTGTGTTCCACATCTCTCTCAACTTTAAATTCATCATTTTCTTCACTTCTTGTGTCATATGCTTTTTCAAGTTCAGCAAGATGTTTTTCACAGTCATGTAAGTCTTTTAAGACATATGTGTTAACATGAGGCCCATAAACTTGACCAAAGATTGATGCACAATATCTAGCATACTCTTGCTTAAGAGACATAGGCATCCAAGCAGTGTTTGTTAAGATTCTTAGAAGTTGTTCTTTCATGTCTTCAGTTGGTTCATCTCTATAACCATTGAATGTCTTATCAAGACCACTCTTCTTCATGTAACTTCTAACAAACTTATTTAATTCATTATTAAATTCAACTCTTTGTTTGAGTAGGTTAATTGCCTCAATTGTTGCATCTCTATCTAAATTCTTAGTTTTCATATTATTCTTCACCTCTGACAATAAAGTGTTCATTTTCATGAACTTCAACATAGATATTATCATGATTAATTGGAGTAATCAAGGTAATATAGTATTCTAAAGCGTGTTTAGGAATATTGCCAGAGATAGAGCCTTTATAGATTCTCTCACCAAAACCGGCATAACAAATTGTGATGTTAGCACAATCTAATACATATAACAGTTGTTTCAATTTCATAATGTTACCTCACTATATATTATAAATTATAATTAACATTTAATATGCTGTCAACTTTTTCATGCTAAATTTAAAGTGTTCTCACTAGTTTAGAGGTACTTTTCCTTTCAGCCTCTATTCCGGTGAGAACCTTTTTTAATTTAGAAGCGTCTTTGAGACTTTTTTCTTCTCTTGATTTCTCTAATCTTAGCTCTCTTAGATTTTTCTTTTCTCTTGAGAGACTTTTTCAAGAAGAACTCTCTTCTACGACACTCTTCTAAGATACCTTCATTCTCTACTTGTTTCTTAAATCTTCTAAGCATAGAATCAAGAAACATGTTAATAGAGGCTTCAGGTTTCTCTTGTTTTCTAATCTCATCAAAATCATGAGCATTTAGAACTACTTTAGCCAATCTAAATCACTTCCTTCCTTGGCTACATATTTTCAACATCTTTTTCAATGATGTCTAAATATCTATTTACTTTTTTAAGTACTTCAAGAACTTCATCTGTTGAGATGATGCCTTGTGCTACATCTTTTTCTAATTTATCTGTAATTGATGCACATAATTGAACATCTTTAAATATCTTACTTGCTTTCATGTTTAACATCCTTATTCTTTTTAATAACACTTAAAATGTTAAGATATTGAATATTCATATAGTTAGACCAGAAAGCATATTCTTTTTCATTTTGAGTGTCTAATTCCCACTTATTAGGATTTTGTAAATGTCTTTTAGAGACTCTAACATCATTAAAGAATCTGTCTCTAGTTTCATTGTCAACAAATAATCTATTGACATTGCCTTCTTTTGAATTAGTAGTTGTTCTCTTACAAACTCTAATGACATGCTTCTTAGCATCTCTCAATAAGACACTTGTACCTGGAATGATAACATCTTCATTGATAATATACTTTTTAGAAACATCAATAAAGTTTTCAGAATTTTCTTGTTTATGTTTGTTAGCAATGGCTTTAAACATAGAGTCTGTGTCATCACCACTTTCATAATTAATTGTAACAACATTGCCATCTTTACTTAATTGTTTGACTGAAGTTGCTAATAAATAAGCATCTTTATCACTGATTTCTAAAAGAGTATAAGATTCAATTTCATCTTGACTCTTAACATCAATGATTTCTAAAATACCAGGTTTAACTTTTCTTGCAATCATACTTATTACCTCTCTTTATTATACAATTTTTTTAACACCTTTGCACTTAGGATATTTACTACAACCTAAGAATCTTCCATATTGACCTGCTCTAACAACCATAGGTGCACCACATAGAGGACATGTCTCATCAACAACTATTACATTTGGTTGTTCTTTAATGACTGTATGAACTGTTTTTTCTAGATTATTATAGAAGTTAGTCAAGAACTCTACTTCATTGACCTTACCTTCTGCAATCTCATCTAAACCTTTTTCCATCTCACTTGTGTAATTTATATTAATTAAGTTGGAGAACTTGTCATCTAAGAACTTGCTCAATTCCATGCCTTTTTCAGTGGGAACAATACAGCCATCTTCTATCTTACAATAACCTCTAGAATCATCTATTAGAGTCTTTAAAATTGATTTGAATGTAGATGGTCTACCAATACCTGTAGATTCAAGTTCTTTAATAAATGTTGCTTGTTTAAATCTTGGTCTTGGCTTAGTTTCTTTTTCAACAGAATCCAATGAAGTTACTCTAAGTTGTTCATACTTTTTAAATGTTTCTTTTGGTAATTCTTCTTGTTCTTCATCATCATATTTATAAACTCTTTTAAAGCCATCAAACTTTTGTTCTTTAATTGAGAACTCAAACAAATGACAGTGACAATCAACTGTATAAATTGTTTCATTAACAATGCATGGTTTCATCATAGAGGCAATAGTTCTTCTATATATGATATCATATACCTTTACTAGATTTTTATCATTAATGAAACTAGATAATTTATCAGGTGTCATAGATAAGTCAACACATCTAATACACTCATGACCATCTTGAACATTTTCACCTTTCTTAACTTCTCTTAAAGGTGCATAATAGTTAGTTCCAAATGTGTCTTTAACATAAGACTCTAATAATGGCTTAAACTCTTCTGCCATATCACTTGAGTCAGTTCTGATATATGTAATCAAAGCAACATGTTGTCCACCAACACTGATGCCTTCAAACAATTTCTGAGCCATATCAGTTGCTTTATCAACTGAGATATTTAACTTACTAGAGACCTCTTGCAAATATGTACTAGTAGTAAATGGTGCTTTAGGATATTCTTTTCTCTCTTTACTTTCAACATTAGTAATAATAAATGGAGGCTCACATTCCTCAATAATTTTATCTATAACATTAATGTCAGTAATCTTATCAATCTTTTTATCAGCAGTACCAATATATTTTGCTTTAAACTCATTATTATTCTTTAAGAAATGTAACCAGAGTTCAAAGTATTTCAGAGAATCAAAATCTTGAATCTCATGTTCTCTGTCTGTGATTAACTTTAATCCAGCACTCTGACATCTGCCTACACTCTTTGCTTGAACTTTCTTCTTAGCAATAGGTGAAAGTCTATAGCCAAGCATCTTATCAAGTTTCATTCTAGCATGTGAAGCTGTGACTAAATCATTATCAATCTTTCTAGGATGCTCTATTGCTTTAAGAACAGCACTCTTTGTGATTTCATGAAAAGTAACTCTTTCATATTTACTTTCAGGAATCTTTAAGAACTTCTTTAATGACCAAGCAATAGCCTCACCTTCTCTATCAGGGTCAGATGCTAGAATAACTTTATCTGCAACTTTAACTTGTTCTTTTAAAGCATTTACAGTGGCTTGATTATCTTTATCAGGAGTAATAGAAAAATCAGCCTTAAAGTTTTCTTTAGGCTCAATGCCTGTATTCCAATAAGAACCACCATCTCTAATTTGTGAGATATGACCAACACTAGCCATGACCACATAATTAGAAGGCAAAATAGCCTTTAAAGATGCTATCTTATTTGGAGATTCAACTATAACTAAAATTCTATTATCCATGTTTCTCACTATATATTATACAATTTTATCCACTCTTGTTCTGTAGTGGAAGCATTGAATATTCCAACCACCAGCACTAAATGTTTGAACTTTTGCTTTACCTCTTTCACCAATGATGACACCGTTTAATTCACCGGCTTTCATTTTGAGACCTTGAGCATCAGTGATAATGCCTGTAATTTCAGTAACTTCTTTAACTAATTGTAAATATCTTGCTTTGCAGTCTTTAAGAAGTATTTCTTCAAGTTTATTTTCATCAACATGATATTCTCTACTATCGGATGTCCAATCTCTTGTAGCAACTAACTTTGTATAAGGATGAATACTTTCTTCAAGGTCTTTTTCTCTTTCTCTTAAAGAGTCATAAACTCTATTATATTCTTCACGAGACATTTCACCTCTATGTACCTTATAAGCATTATGGTTATGCCAATCACACATTTGAGAATTAACTTTATAATACTCATTAAGAACTTCAATATTGTTTCTAATATATTCAGCAACTTGTTCTTTATAATTTAATAAGAATTCCCAGATAATCATGATTCTATGATTTTCAAATTCATCATCTTTTGCTTTTTCTAAATTTAAAAGGTTTTGATACTTCTCTAAAGTAAGTTGAGCATCATGTAAATCTTGAACAGCATGGTCTAATTCCCAATTGCATTCTTTGATATATTCTTTCCAGAGATAGTCTTCATCTCTACCCATATTTAAAAGCCAACCATCTTTCTTTAAGAATGCTTCTCTAGTCATGGCATCTTGCCACTTCTTAATTCTTTTTTCAATCTTTTCAATTTTGATGTTTGATTTTTGAATTCTATCTTGTAATTGTTCTTGTGTCATAAACTTTACCTCTTCGTAAATATTATACAATCACAAATAAAAAAGTCAATAAGTTTTTTCTTAATGACTATTTATCTTTCACGGAATCCCAAACAAGTTTACTTGTAGCATCTCCAGTACCGATTATTCGGCCATAGAAATCTTTAGTGACATTTTGTTTTTTATCATATCTTCCAAGAATTCTACCATAGAAGTCTTTAGCAATTTTATCACCTCTAGCATCTTCTTCAACACTACCAATAATCTTTCCGTAGAAATCTTTTATCACTTCACGATTCATATCTACCTCCTAATAATTAGATGTTTCACTATAATTCATTAAATATTTAAATGGGTCAATACCATAACTTAATGCTTCATTCACATCTAGTTCTTTTACTTCAGTAATCTTAACTTTTTTATTACCAATAAACTTCTTTGGTCCCAAGAATTTAGTAATCTTTTTAATTAAAGCATTATCAGAGTATTCAAATCTTTCAAAATGAATATCATGATTATCAGGAAGAAGTTCATTTTCTTTATATAATGGACCAAACTCTAAATAAGTTGTTTCACCTAATGCAGTTCTTGTTATTAAAAAATGACTTCTACCAACAGCATCAATTGCCTCTAGAGAAACATTACCTAGACTTTCTAATGTAATCTCATCAGACCACATTACTTCACCATTATAACAAAATGTTCTACTCATCTTTCTTTTCTGCTTCTTTATATCTTTTCATTTCTTCTTCAGTAAGAGGAACAGTTTCAATTTCACCTAGTTGCAATTTAGTCATAAACTCAATTGCTCTATTCATATCTCTAGATTCAGGGTTACTATTGATAAGTTCTTCAATTGTATCTTTTCTTGTTGTTAAACTTTCAAGATACATTTTAATAATTTCTTCTCTTTCTTCTTGAGATGCTTTATCCCAACCCTTTAAGACAATTAAACCAATATCTTCTAATAAAACACCATTGAGTAAGTCATTCATTTGTGAAAAGACTTCTGCAACTGCACCTGTAAACTTATTCATATCACAGTTATCAGTCATATCAGGTGTTTGATATGTAGCATAGATTTCATCTGCTCTAGGAACAATATATTCAGTATCATCAAGACCGATAGATGTTTCTCTACTGAGATGCATACCATTTGTTCTGACAATAGCAGGATTAATAAATGCTCTGATATCACCATCTGCAAACTTAATAGCGAAAACTCTTTGTTTCTTACCAAGTTGAGGGGCAGCCAATGCCACTAAATCTTTGTTTGCTTTAAGTGTATCTTTTAAGTCATTGATGAGACCAACAACTTCAGGCTTCTTTAAAGGATTAAGAACAATTTCATCTGCTCTATCTCTTAAGAAATCTTTATCTTTTGTAATTGCTAAAACATAATCAGCCATTATTAAGCCTCCTCAATAATCATTTGATAAGTATCTCTATCAAAATCTGCTTTTAAAGTAATATCAAAATCATCAGTAAGATAAACCATAATACTAGAACTACTTGACATAACCATACCTTCAGGATCCAAGTCAGCACCTTCATATTTATCTAAAACTGTGTACATTCTAGAAAACTCATCACTGTTATCAAGTTGAATAATGTATTTATCACCATTCATTTTACCTTGTTTAGTGATGTGTAAATCTTTAAGTAATTGTTCTAAACTATTATTCATCTTTAGACTCCTTTAGATTTCTGACCATCTTTTTAAACTCTGCTAATGCATCTTTAGATTCATCAACAATTGCTTCTTTAGAAGATGATTTAAGATAATCATACCATGCTTTATTAACACTAGCATCATATTTCTCTTTTTCTCTTCTATTTGGTTTATTTAATAAGAAAATAATATAAGCAATTCTCTCATAGTTTTGTTTAATTATATCTATATTTTCTTTAGCAGTAAGATAATTAGATTCTTCTACTTTACCTTCCATTGCTAGTTGTTGAAGTTCTTTAACAGTTTCTTGTGTTTCAACATATTCATTTTCTACTTCTAGAAAATATTGAATAACATCTCTTCTTGCCATATTTAACTATTCCTTTCATTATTTTAGTTAAATGTCTAAATTGATGCTGTAATGAATAACATTGTCATCATCAAACACTAAGAGCATTTGAGATGGTTTTGTATAGAGTCTCTTAGAGGCTGCATAGTCATCAGTACCAACGATACTACCATTAATGAAGACTCTCATATTTTGGAAGTTTTTAACTTTCTCATTGTGATAATGACCTAATAACACATAGTGAATGTATTCTTCAGTAGCACCAATAAAACTTTGGAAAATCTTATTTGGAACATCATTATGACCGTGTGAGAACATAACTTTCTTACCATTCATTAAATCAAACTTACCAATCTCATTAGATAAATTATCATTCTTGAAGATAATACTAGTTTCTTTTAATCTCTCTTGAATATACCAGTCAATGATTCTGTAGAAGTTTTCTTTTTCAACTGCCTCATTCTTATTAGCAATTGCTCTAGAGTGGTTGTCTGTACAACTTCTATAAATAACTTCTGGAGCAACATCTTGTAAGTCATCAAGAATACCTGCAAGAATTTCACTAGCATTCATAATTTGGTCAACAACATCAAACTCTTGCTCAAGTCTAATTGTTGGATGAATAATACCACTAATTAAGTCACCTAAATTAACAACATTTAATCTCTTGACTTTATGTAATTTACAATACTTTCTAATGTCAGTAACATATTTACTAACTCTTCTCTTAGCAATTTCTAAATTATATGTATTACAGAAATCACTGAAGTTAACACCAATATGTAAATCACTCAATAATGCTATTGCTTCAGTATCAACAAATGAAGTACCTGAGTAACGAGAACACTTAAATGGTTTAAGATTCTTAGCTGCGTCAATGATTGCTTGTTTGAAAGTATCAATACGAGCATCTTCTCGCATCATTCTATTGTAAGTAGTCCACTCATCTCTTACTTGTTGTTTTTCTTTATAAAGTTCTGCTCTCTTCTTTGTTAAAGATTCTTCGTTATTTAAATCAACAGGCTTAGAAACCATGCCACTATTTCTTAATCTTCTCAAAGCAAAATTTCTTAATGATTCACCAGAACCATTCCAATTAATTGCTTTGGCTAAGTCATTCCAGTTTCTTTCTGCTTTGGCTAAGTTTCTATGTGCTATGCATAGATTCATAACTTCTTGTTCTGAAAGATTCTTCATGCCTTCCTTTGCAACACTGGCCACTGTTTCTTTAACAAGATTATTAAATTCTTCTCTTTCTTTAGTCATCTTTCTTCTCCTCATTAATGTCAGCAATTTGTACTGAGTTCATTAGTTCTTCTAGTGTGTTCTTATCTCCAACGCTTTGAATCAGTTGATTCACAGCTTCTAAAATATTTTCACTTGAATCTCTGGTGATTGTACCTATATTAACAATAACTTTTTTATTATCTGTAACCTGAATAGCAGGAGTGCTTTCAACTCTATCAATATAATCTTGAGTCTTATCAATATTATTTTGAAATGCTTTCATGTATTCAAGCAAGTCAGATGTGGATAATTCATCTGGTCTCTTTTTGATTCTATCCCCTGCTTGTTTTAAAATCAAGTCTAATAATTCATCTTGTTGAAGAGCCCTTTGCATTTCTTTCTTTGTAATACTTAAATTAAAGAGTGCAGTAGCATCCATCAACTCTTCTTTATTAGTAACATTTTGAATACGATTTAAAACATCAACTGGTTGAGTGTTAGTTGATTGTGGTAAATTTTCTTCTTCAACTTGTTCTTTTTCTTGATTTTCAGTTTCAATCATTACATTAAATCCTTATATGTTTGTGTTATCTTATTAACAAGAGATTTTTCTATTTCATGCGTTAAACTGTTGTTTTTGTTGACTATTGTACTAATCAATTCTTCTTCAAATTTAGCACTGGGTTTAAATCTGAATCTAAGTTCATTGTTATCAAATTTAATGCCTAATTCACCAATGCTCAGATTAATTGTAGTGCTTGTGTCTCCGTTTAAAAGCGAATCTTCTACAGCATCACAAACAACTAATTCATAAATATCTTGTAATCTAGTTAGATTCTTTTCAGGTATTGTAGTTAGTGTTGACACTAATTCAACAGCATTAACTTTCATTCTTCTTCTCCTTTGATTTCTTTACTTTATTTAGTGCTTTTAGTACTTTAATATTACTTCTAGATAAAACATAGTTATACATGTTTCTCATTGTAAGTTGATAGTTGTCATAAGAAGCATTTAATTTCTTATCTATACAACTTTGTAATGTATCTTCACATGACTTAATATTATTTAAATCATTCAAGATATTATACAACTTATTTCTAAATGTGTTATCTTTTAAACTCATAATCACTCACAACATCACAAATTTTTAAATATGTATCTCTCAATTCAGCCTCAGTATATTCACCTGTCTTGACCTCTTTGATTGATGTTGTTAAGTCTCTACCTTCAAGATTAACTAGTTGATATATGAGCAGACCTGCAACAACTAATTTCAAGTCTGATGTCTTTGGTATTGTGATTGTTAAACCACCAAACACACTTAACAAATTGAATAAACTATCTTTATCTAGTAAGTAAACAAGTTCACTAAGAGTTGAATACTTTTTATCATCTTTTAATTTGAACAGAACGAACAATAGCAGTGAGTAAACATCTTTCTCACTCAATTGCTCAAGTACTTTAATTAAATAACTTTTCTTCATATTAATCACCTAATGAATCATAGTAGGAATCTCTAGACTCACCATAAGCACTTGCAATGATTGAGTCAATGACATCATCAGGAACACTATTTGAAGAAACAATTTCATTTATTTCTGAACTCATTCTTGTTCTTATCTTGTTAACAAGCATAAGTATGATATCAGAATAATCAGGAGATACTTTCCACAAGATTAATGAGTCATTCAAATTTCTCTGATATTGCTTAACAACATAACTGTCTGATAAATCTTTGGATTCTTTCTTTGTATTCAATCTCTCTATTGTTTGATTTGTCAATGTAATACTATTTAAGAATGTTAATAAACAAGATGTGTACAAATTCTTGCATAGTAATTTATCATTTCTATAAGGACTTTCTTTTATAACTTGTCTGGCTATAGTAGGAAATGCTTTCAATGTTTCAGTCATATCATCAACAATGTTTTCTCTATTATAACTAAGACTTAAATTGTCTCTAAACACTTGTTGAAATGCTTGAACATCTTCATCACCCTCTTTTGTGACTTGTTCAAATGTCTCATTTTGATAGTCTACCTTAAGATGTCCTTTACATGACTTTGCATAGTTTAAAACAGATTTAATTTGAATTCCTTTCTTTTCTTTCTTCAAATATCTCGTGTAAATCTTTGTGGCGGCATATTGAGCATAACCATCATAATCTTCAAACTTAGTAAAGTAATTACTCTTACAAGCTAACATATAGAAAATTAAATACATGTACTTAAAGAGTTTATTGTCATCTCTATCTTCAGTATAAAACTCATCATCAAACTCTTTTGCCATTTGAGTATATCTTTTATTATCGGCCTTTGAATATAACATTACTTCACCCCACTTACACCTAATTCATTCTTTTCAATTATAATTCTACAATCTTCTGGAAGTGAAAGTTCATCAGCATGATGACTAATAATAAATACACTTTCAACATCCTTCAATTCTTCAGTAATAAAATTAATAACTTTATCACAACTGACACTATCAAGAGCATCAGTAATTTCATCTAATACTAAAATGTTACTTGAGAATCCAAGATATCTGGTCATCATATCTCTGATAGCAAATTGAACAATCAAGTCAACTCTTTGTTTTTCACCTCCAGATAAGTTGTCATAATCTTTATTCTCAAACATAATATCAATATTGTTACCATCTAAAATAAATTCTAGATTATTTGAGTTAAATATTTTTGAGGCATATTCTTTTGCTTTAGCATTGATGAAGTCAATAATACCACTCAGTAAAACACCTCTAAAATCTCTCTTAATAAGAGTATTCATCTTGTTAACTGCATCTGTATGTCTGCTGACATCTTTTGCTTGTTCATTTAAATTATTTGTATTGATGTCAATGTCAGACACTGCTTTTTCTAATTTTTCAATCTCTTCTTGAACTTCCTTAAGATTCTTATCATGATTTTCTTTTTCTGCCTTTAATCTTGTTAACTCTGAACTGGTTGAGTTATAAGTAGATGTCAAAGAATTAATCAACTGTGTCTTGCCTTGCATAGCAAAAGCAATTTCTTTTAATCTATTTGAAGCCTCTGCAACTGCTGTATTAAATTTTTCTTCAACAGTTACTCTTGCCTTCTTATATTCTTCATTATTATCTTGCTCTTCTCTTAAAACACTATCATAGACCTCTGTAATCTCTGCCAATTCTTGTTCTTTAGCAGATGTGTCTTGTTTGACAACATTAGGAATCTTCTGACCACAAAGAGGACAAACATCTTTGACACTCTTCATTACTTGAATTTCTTTTTCAAGTCTCTGTTTGTCTGAGGACACATTACTTTTTTTATCTAAGATTTCTTTATTGTATTCTACATATTGATTATAGATTTTATCTAATCTCTGTTGCTTTAATTCAGCCTCTTTAGCAATTTTTTCATTTAATTCATCTTTTTCTTCTGTCAATTTATCATTTTCTTGACCTAATTTGAGCAGATTATCACTTATCTGCACAGTTTTCTCTTCTAATTGTGCAATAAGACTATCAAAATCAACATTTTCTGATAGTTTTTCTAATTTTTGATTGCAATGTTCTAATTGTTCATTATAAATAGTCTTCTTAGAACTTAAAGACAATAAAGAGTCTTCAATTTCTCTGGACTTATCATGTAACTTGGTTAATCTGACATCAATTCTATCTTTTAAGTCTTGAATCATGAAATCAGACTTAGATAAATGCTCTAAGACCTCTTTTCTTCCACTAGGACTATTAGAAGTAAACTTTTGTGGAAGACCTTGACCTAACATAATGACACTGCCAATGAGTTCACCTGTTAAATCAGGAAGATATTGGTCAAGTAATGCTTGAGATTCTCTGATACCTTTACCACTCTTATCTTCACCGTCAATGACAATCTTAAGATTTGTACCTAGACAATCATCATCTTTACTTCTTGTTAATTTATAGTTATGACCATCAACTTCAAATTCAACTTCAACATAACAACCATCATTAAAATAGTTGTTTGCTAAACCTGTCTTCAACCCGCTAAGAGTTTCACCTACTAGAGCATATGATAAAGCATTCCAGATAGTAGATTTACCACTACCATTAGATTTGGCAGCATCTTTAGGATTTCTATTGACACCGACAACTAAACAATAACCTTTATTACTTAAATCAATTGTTGAATCATCAAAAGAAAGAAAATGATGTAAATGTAATTTTAGAAATCTAATTGTCATCTTTCACTCTCCTTCATACCAATCAACTGATAAATCATACCACAAAGAAAATCAAAAGTGTATTCACCGTCTTCAAAGAATATTTCTTCATTATAAAATGGTTTGTCTTCTTCATCCCAACGAGGATTTCCCCAACCTATTTGAATTTTCCACCAAATACCTTCAATGAAATCAACAGATGCACCTTGAACTTCAAAGATATCCTCTGGAGCAACAAAGTCTTTACATCTCTTTTCTAGTTTCTTAATAAAATCATTTGTGAATTCTAATCTCATTGGCCACACACCTCTGACAATTCTTGTCTAAATATTTCTTTATCATCAATATCATCTCTAGATAAGATGAAATCAATGAATTGTTTTAAATGGTCAGCACACTTTAAGGAAACAGAAGAATCAATGCTACCACTTGAGACAGTAGAGACAAGTATAATTTTACTTGCAATCACATTAAGTGTCTCTAAAGTGCTTCTAACCACATTTTCTAATGTATCTAAGCATCTGATATGTACGACTGCATTTGATTTAATCTTCTTTAACTCTTTAATATCAGATTCACTATTTATCTCAATCTTATAGAAGTTCATTGCATAAGGATTTTCAACATACTCAATTTTCATTGTGTCAGTATCTAAAATTGCAATATGATGTTCATATTTAAATGCGTCTTCAGAGAAGTTTTGACCTGTAAGATTGCCAACATTTATAATCTTATCACCAACTTGTCCACAGTTATGTAGATGACCATTCATGTATAGGTCGGAGTACTGACATATTTCATCTACACTAAAGCCTGTTGTAGATAAAAAAGCACCCATCTGAAAGTCTTTAATATCATTATGTGAAAACACAATTAACTTCTTAGCAGGATTTCTATTAGTAAGATATTCTGCAAATGGCTTTCTATTATCTTCAGTTATATAAGGTAAAAATAGAATCTCTGTTTTATCATCTAATGAGTAAAGAACAGGTTCATTAATAATATCATTTCTAGGAACAGAACTTAAAACATCAGTTGAGTTATATTCTAATGTTGCAATACCTGATTCATGATTACCAACAATAAAATGTCTAATTCTTGGAGTATGGTTCCATTGAATTTCTTTCAATGCTGAAATCTCTTCTTGTAATAAATCACTTCTATCAAAGAAGTCACCTAAAAATATCTCTTCATTACAACCATATTCAGTAGAAATAGTTTCTACCCAATTTAGAGATTGAATCATATTCTCAAGTCTGGTTGAGAAATTCTTGCCTCTACTTCTTAAAATAGAGGAATATTGACTAAAGTGAACATCACCAACTACTAATATCTTCATACACTAAATTATACAACTTTCCAATACCTTTCAATTGAATTTGAACCCCAGGCAGTAGCTGTGCCTTCAAACCAGATAGCATCATATGGTTTATTTTCTAATTCTTTACTTGCTCTATAGTTTTGATAGTGATATCTAATAACACTAGGAATTGTAACAATGAAAAGCATAAATGGTCCAAAGATTAAATTTTGTAATGCATGACCATATTCATGTCTTCTTGTGTGTTCAAACCAATTTTCATCAGGACATTTTGTAGTATAACCACCACATAGTGCAACAGCACCTATATCAAAACCACCCCAATTGCCACCAATTTCAACTATGAATGTTGGACCATTCTTGTGTGGTTTACCATGTAAGAATAAAATACAAAATACTGCAACAAGTAAACCTGGAATTGTTAATAATGCACCCCAAGTTAGGCTCACTAACCAGAAACCAATTGCTCTTAATACTTTCATTTCAAATACCTCCTATAGTGATAACACAGAACAAACTATATAATCAATCAACCTTTGATTGCTGATGTCTAATTGACCAGACTTTAATTTATAATCTAAACCTGTGATAAACTCAAATATATTAACTAATGAATTTGATGTAAACTTACCACAGTTATATTCTACAGCTTTAAATTGTTTCATAGACATGCCTAATGATTCAGGTGTAGCATTCTTACCTAATTGAATGTCTATGACTTGTTTGAAGTTCTTGTGTAAGATTGTAATGAGACCTGTGCCTTCAATATCAATACTGTCAATCTCTTTTAGAACATCTTTTATTGTTTTAATATCTTTCTTCAAAATTGCATTTGTGAAGTTGAAGATTGTTAATGGACTTAAATCACTGTAGCCATTAGCATCTGATAGTGCTTTAAACACTTGCTCTTGTTCAGACTTAGAGAAGCAGTTAATCTTTTTTGCTTCATTTGATAGTCTGAAGATGTTTTCATTATTCTTACTGATAGAAGATGTAATATCAAACAACCATTGAATCTCAAGGTCATTAAGACCTGGACATTGTTGCTTCATGAATGCAATCATCTGCCAATCTTCTAATTTAGGAAATTTATAAACACAACTTGAATCACCCGTTGTATCTTGACATATAACAATCATGTTATTTAGAGATGATATATCTCGTGGAATATCAAACTTTTGACATGAATAGACTTTTAACACATCTTCAGGTTCTTCAAAACTAAATGCATCATCTAGAGAATCAATAGCATCATCTAGAGAATCAACATACTTGATAGCAAGACCTCTGACCCTGGCTATCTCTCTAGCATATTGATGAGCAAGAAAAGAATTATCAGACCATACAAAAATCTTAAAGTCAGAAGTAACACAATTGGCTTCAAGACTGTGCTTTAATAATTGTACTGCAAATAAATCTGAATCACTCATCTCACTGACTCCCATAAATTAGTTAAAAAGTTTTCAAGAAATAACTCTTTGTTTAATCTAGTATCTCTTAATCTCTTTTGATAGCCTGCTACTAAATTATACATCTTGAATAATCTTTCTTCATATTTTTCTACTAGTACACTATTAATACTTTTTAATAACACATTAAAGAATACTTGAATATCAAACTTATCAAACTCATCTTTCAAGTTGATTTTTTGTACAATACTTAGTGTATTTTGATAACTTGCTCTATCTATTTTTGTGATAATGGTCACACATAATTTTTCAAGTTCTGCTAAATCTCCTGCATGTAATGACAACACTTGACCGGGAGTTGTACACACATCTAGCACATGTTCATCAGAATTAACAAATTGTGATAATATATCTCTTGTGTAAGGTTCAAATTCAAAACTCACACATCTATTGACAACTGTCTGAAGAATCATAGACTTATTAGCACACAATAAAATTAAATAAGCATATCTAGAAGGCTCTTCTAAGAACTTCAAAATAATGTTTTGATGTCTGTCTGTAATGACACTACAATCTATTAAATAGAATGTTGGTATAGAACTATCAGATATTTCATTAATTGCATCTAAAGAGATTGATGTACTAATATCAATTAAATCAACATTAAAATAATCAGCAAGTTCTTTTGCTAATGTGTGCTTACCACAACCAGACTCACCAACTAAAAGAATTGAGTGAGGAAGTGTTGTGATAGAGTATGATTTTAATTTTGCAACTAACTTATCTTGACCAATCATATTATTCTTCTACATATAAAATTTGATATAATCTTACCTTACTTGGATTCTCACCAATATAGATAACTTCTTTTACTTTACAGCCTTTCTTACTTTCTATGTCCATGAGTTTATTTGCTAACTCATCATCATCAAAAGTTGCTATTCTTTGAATTTTCCAGACTCTCATATTAAGCACCTCTGCAAATGTCAATTAAACCAACACTGATGGTTGTTTTAGGCATTGTATCATACTTCAAAGAATTTTTAATGTCAAATATTTTAGACATTAACCTGTTAAAGATTTGAACATTGTTATCAACACCGACAACATACTTCACACATCTTGGTGTTTTATTATCTTCTAATGATGCAGGAATCTTTGTTACATTAATGTCTTTAAACAGACAGTATTTATTTAAGTCTAACATAAAATCTAGATATTGTTCAATAAATACTTTTAAATCACCACCACTGTTAAAGCAGTCATCAATAACTTTTAAAGCACCTGCTTGATTGCAATCTACTAAACTGTTTGTTAAGTCCATGAATGTTTCAAAGGAGAAGTTACCTAAACTTTGTATCACATTTGTTATACATAAGTCTTTACTATAGCCTGCACACTTCTCTAACATTGAGATTGCATCTCTCATACCACCACAGGATAACTTAGCAATGTAATCACAAGATTCTTCATAGTTAGTGAAACCTTCTTGCTTACTAATAAACATTAATCTATCTCTAATCTTATCAGAAGAGATTCTAGAAAGATTGAATCTCATGACTCTGTTTAAGATTGTTGCAGGAATCTTTTGAGGATCCGTTGTACAGAAGATAAACACAGTGTAGATAGATGGTTCTTCAATACACTTTAAAAATGCTTGCCAACCTGAATTTGTGATAGCATGACATTCATCAATAATAATAACTTTATAATCTGAATCAAGAGCTCTTGAAGTTGAATCTTCAATAATGGCTCTGACATTATCAACACCATTGTTTGAGGCTGCGTCCATTTCAATAGGAGAACCTTGACCATGATTAAGTTCATTTGCAAAGATTCTGGCTAATGTGGTTTTACCGTCACCGGAAGGACCACAGAAAAGATAAGCATGACTAAACTCACCTGTTTCTAATTGTCTCTTTAAAATCTTAACAATGACATCTTGACCAATAACTGATTCAAATGTTTTAGGTCTATATTTAACGGCTAATGAATCATTCATAGTTTTGTCTCCTTAATTATTTCTAGTTGTTCAATAGGTAACCAACCTTCAAAGTCTTCTGATAAATCACACTCTTCTTCTATATCATAATAAACACCATAAACATTTATCATCTTTGCAATTTTCTTACTCACTGCAAACTTAAGATATTTATGAGTAGGATACTTACCATTATTCCAGTTGCTCACTAACTCAACATTGTCAGTAGCATTCAATAAATGGTCATCAAGTCTTACAAGATATAATACATTATATTCAAAAACCTTTTGCTTGTGTCTTTTAATATGAAAAGTATGATGTAAACTATCATACTCTCCTATATCTGCCTCTTGGACTTTATTTAATTGTTCTTTAATAAGTTTATTTATCATTTTCAATACAGAATGTTGCAATAATGTCAGCACTATGTAAATATACACATAAATTATATTTTGCTAAGATTTCAGACAAATCATTCACAGGTTCTCTATCTACAGCAGAATATTGATACATAAGTGCAAACATCTCTTCAGTTGTTAATTGTAAGAATTGACTTGCTCTGATATAAGAAATGTTACCTTTATTGCCTAATAACTTTCTATCTTGTGCTTCTTTAACTTTATATGCCTTTGTAGCAACCCAATCAAAGTTACCAAGTTCATCATACTTCTTACCATATTTAGAGTACACCTTTTCATTCTTGGCATATTCTTCATAGAAATTAATTTTATTTAAATCATGAAGAAGACCAACGATAAGAAGTGAATTCTCATCAACTTCATATTTCTCAGAGACTGAATTAAACATATCTTGCACACCATGAACTAAATTTTTTAAAGCAAAATAGACATTTAAAGAATGTTCACATAAACCTCCAGGAAAACTACAATGATATTTTGTGGATGCAGGTGCAGTAAAGAAATCTGTATCTTCTAAATAAGAAATAAGACCTTCAACATCACAATTTTCTCTATCAATATCTCTTAGTAAATCACAAAATTTCTCTTTATTTAATTTAATATCTAAATCTGTTAACATAGTATTACCTCACTTCTAACCAGCACTTAGAATGAAAACTGCCATCAGCATGTGTGTAAATGTATTCCAAGGCTTTGTATTCATTTTCAAAAGGAATCTTTACTTGTGCTACAGCATCTTTCAGTTCAATCTTTAATTCAAAACATGCATATGTATATTTCATAATATCACCTCAAAATATTATACAATATAGTTTCGGCGGGGCAGGTCTTGAGTTGAACAAGACTAACATTGAGAATTTACTTACACTGGAATTTTAATCATTTTACTGCAGACAATGAAACCAGACGCTCAAATCTTTACCGACTAAGTTACAGCCCCATATTTGGTGGATCCTCCAGGACTTGAACCCGGAACCTAACGGTTATGAGCCGTCCACTCTGACCAATTGAGTTAAGGATCCATAGTTTGGTTTTTACAAGTTTTCCTTCTTGTGGACTTAGGAGGAGAAAGTCCAATCTGGAGATTACAAGTTCGTAATGCCATCTGATTAATAAGTTCAGAAACTGCTACATGTTACTACTTTGGTCCAATGTAGCACACCAGAAGCTCTTATAAGGTGTCTCTTAACCAACTTTTCTATCTTTTGTTCTTGGGCTTGCCTTTTTGATAAATGACAAGTCTACCAAGTCTAGCACAGAAGACTACATGAGATTCGTCCTCTATTCTATGTTTACCCCAACCTCTGTGAAGTTTATTGAGTTCTCTCTCAATAGTAATCACTCTATCCAGAGACTGATTGTAATGTGTCTCATAATTGAGATGTTTTCCTAATTTAGAGTTCTTTTCAAAATTATGCATCTAATCTTTTCCAACCAATACTGTCACAATAGTAATTAACACCATTAAGTTCAATGATGTCACTTGTTGATAGAGAATGACCTGTGAAATCACTTGGTCTAGCAACATTGAATTTTGTAAATAAAAAGTCTAAAACAATAAGGATGTTCATTTCTTTAAATTCAGTTGGTAAAGAATCTTCATAAACAACCTCATAATCATTTAATGTAAAACCATGTTCAACAGCAAAGTCATAAGACATAAAACTGTAATCATTAATTTTAGGTAATTGTTTAATTCTGTAGTACATAATTTTCACCTCTACACATACAGTATAAAGATGTCTTTTATAGATGTCAACAATTTTCTTCCATTAATTTATTAACTAGAAATACCATTAGTTTTTCATCTACAACATAATAACTTGGCTCATTAGGTCCAAAGTTGAATGCAATGCAACCATTAAAGACTCTTTGTGTAAATGCTTCTTCTTTATTCTTTTTAATCCACTCTTTCTTAATTGAGAATGAATCTTTTTCTTTTGTGCATGTCTTTGCTTCAATTAAAAGTGATGCTTCATAATTGATACAATCACCTTTTCTAAATCTACCTGCACCTGAATTAGGTTGTTGAGTTGCACCTAATAATTTACAAATTGATTTCTCTTGTGCATCACTGAATGCTCTTGTACAATCTTTATTCTTAGGCATCTGATTTCTTATCCTCATCAACAATATCCCAATTGTCATCATCTGCTTCAAAGTCTTTTACAAACTTTTTGGCTTCATTATATTTATTATGACTTGCATAAGCAGTCACATAGAGAATCTCATCACCTGTTAACCAGATAGGATAAGACTCACTTTCACTCACTTCTGCAGGACCAAATTGCAAAGCATACATACCTTTAATCTTTGGATTCTCATGGAATGATAGTACATTATGAGATTCAATTAACAATCTCATTTGATTTAACACTGCTTGAAAAAACTCATCTCTAGATTTATAATCAGCAACATTATAAATAATCTTATTTGATGCATTCATACTATTCTTCCTCTTTAGCAAAGTCAACATTAAATGTTTCACTAACATTGATGTTTAACATTTTTTCAAAGGCTACAATGTTTGGGTCATCCTTTTGAGACAACTTTTCATAAACCTTATCATAAATCTTATGCCAAACATCTAAATGTTCTTCTAAGTAAGGTTTAATGTTTTTCTTACCTCTAATCTTAACAGGCTCACCATCTTCACCTAACATTGGTTCACCAGTATCAGGATTTAAAACCACAAAATTACCTTGTGATGGATTAGCAATAAATTCAAAGTAAGTAGCAACATCAATAGTATCTTGTAAAATATCTACACCTCTTGTGTATGAGATACAAGTTCTACCAAGTTTTCTATCCCAAGGACAGACCTTAGTTTTTAACACTGCACATTCCATAATGTAACCAGCAGGAGATTCAGCAGTATTAGAAAGTTCATTACCATCTTCATCAAAGAATTTACCTTTCTTTAACATAAGTCTAACTGAACAACTATGTTTCCAACCTCTGCCACCACTAGTAACTAATGGATTACCATAGCCACCAATATTTTCTCTTAATTGATTGATACCAATAAGGGTGCAATTATACTTAACAAGTAATGAAGTAACTCTTTTAACAAAATCACCTAATACTTTGGCAATGCCTCCCATCTCTTTCTTTTCAAAGGATTCACCAAACACTTGTTGTGAAACCAACATTGAAAGAGAATCAATAATAACCATACCAACCTCACCAGTTTTAATAAATGCTAAAATGTCATCAAAGATATTTTCTGCTGGTTGGTCCTCTGGCTGATAAAGAATTGTTTGAACAGGATGGTCATTCATATCATAACCTGTCTTCTTAGCCCATGATGGGTCAATAGTACATTCTAAATCCACCCAAAGAATCTTTCTAGGATTTTCCTTGTTCACTTTAAGTTCTTTCTTTTGGAAAGATGAACAAACAAGATAAGCCAAAGTAGTTTTACCACTGCCTTCTGCACCACAAATCTCAATAATTTTTCTTTCAGGAAATGAATTATATAAACAGAAATCTAATCCTGGACTACCTAAAGATAAAGTGCCATAAGCAGTTAAATCTTTAGCACCAAGTGATACAACTGTATTTCCTTGTGCTTTATTAATCTTTTTCAATATTTCTTGTAAACTTAATACATCTGCCATTATTCTACCTCACACCATGTTTCTAAACAATGATAATCATCTAAGTTATGTATATCTCTCAAGTACCACATATGTTCTGTAGCACATTGTTCTTCTACATCACTTCTATATTTTTCTTTTAAGAACTCTTTTAAGTTCAAATCTTGAAGCATACCATATTCATCAATTTCATCTCTCCACCAAGAGTCTTCTATATCTTTGACAAATTCTCTAGCACCATCTTCTAAGTACCAAGAAAGTGGATTATAGCTCTTACCGTATTTTTCAGTAAAGAGATATTCAACTATATCTTGTAATGATAAATCTACACAGTAAGTATAATCCTCTTCATAATCATCTTCATCAAATTCATCACTACAATAAGTAACATAATAATTTAAATTAATTCTCATCTATTGACTCCTTATGGCCATACAAATTCATTTGCATTTCATTTTGTCTGCTTGTTATCAATTTTCTTAAAGTATTCATCATATCTTGTGCAGATGATACTTTATTCTTAACAATTTTATATGCTCTTTCATAAATATCAGAAACAACTGATTCATATTGAGCATCCATTTCTGCTTGAGCCTGCATCACTGTTGATGTAATCTTACTTTTACCATTAGCATCTTTAATCATGCTTTGATTAATAACACTCTTAGAATAGATTTCTTTTGAAGCACTACCACTCATATCAGAGTAAACACCTAATTGTTCTACTTTTTCTTGCATGAAATAAACCATGTTTGATAGTTCTAAATAGTATCTTTCAAGAGTATCAATTGTAACATCACTATTTTTAATGCATTCAACATATAAGTCTCTCATCAAGTTATCAAGACCTTCAGAATAACTTTTAACAACCTCTGCACAAGTATTGTTAAAGTATCTGACATTGATGCTTGTTTCTTGCATCAACTTATCTACTCTTTCAATATCTATATTATTTAAATATGTATCAGCCATAATCTCTCCTTAAATGTTCTCACAATATTATACAAGTAAAACAGAATAATCACTTCTCATAAACACTCTCAACTTAGTTGAAGGTATCTCTGTGTACTTGTAACCTTGCTTATCTATCAATCTAATGTTAATTGATTTCTGACCGTCTTTCTTCATCTTCTCAATCTCATTAATGTCAACAAAGATGATTCTATCATGGTCAATGAACCACACAACAACACCAACAACTGTGTCAATGCAGTGTCTATAACTTAATAAATCTTCATACTGAGTTAAATTAGTGAAAGGAAATGTGTTGTCATAATGACTCTTAACCTCTAGAATGTACAATGTCTTATTTGTAAAACAAATAAAATCACAAGGATTCTTAGCACTGCCTTTCTTCATTGATAGGTCATCTTTGAGTCTAAAAGCAAAAGAGCCTGGAAATGTTCTTAACCAGTCTGCTTTAAAATGCTCTTCAAACTCTTTGCCTCTATTTGGTCTTGCCATAATCTAAAATAGTATGTTGTCTAATAATTTTTCTTCACTCTTATCTATATCATTAAACTTAAAGTATTCATATGCTCTGCCAGGAACATTCTGACAAGGTGCTACATACTTGAATGATGTAGATAATCTAACTTCATTAATTTTTCTACCTGCTAATAAGCCTGTGTCTTGATGTGAGTGAATCAGTTTACCTTCACCAGACCACTTATCACTTCTAGTAAAGTATTTAATCAACTTAACATGAGAAGTTCTAATATAGATGATTCTTTCATGGTAAGCATACAAATCACAAATACATTCTAAGAACTTTGTTGCAATGCCTAAACCTTGATAGTCAGGAAGAACAACTAATCTGTGAACTCTCCAGCCTGGATACTTGATACCAGGAACACCAGGTTGAGGAAGAATGGCACACATAGCCACTAATGTATCATTGAGATAAGCAGTGAATACTCTACTTGCAGGATTGAATTCAGAACTTAAATAGTGATGTTGTTTAAATATATTCCATATGTCTTTTTTGTTTGATTGTTCATAGATTTGTAACTCAAATTTTCGCTGAACTAACCCCCTTGTGTCATATAGACATTCATCATCTAAATCAATAACGAAGTCTGGACACAATGTGTCTATAAAATCTTTATGACAACTAACAAAGACACATCTCTTTAAGTGTTTTCTTCTGATGTAATTACCAATTGACTTGGAACATGACAAAGCCACATTTCTATCAACTGTGCTTGTAAATTCATCAATAACACAATTATCTTTAATTCTTCTGGCAAGGTCTGCTCTGAAACCTTCACCAACAGATAATACTTGTCTTGGCTTACACCAAGTAGGAATAGAGTTTAAACCAACTGCACCTAATTTTTCAACTGCATCATCTTCACTATCAAAATGACTGATAATTGCTTTATCTTTATCCCAGAATAAATCTTCTTCTTTACCAAAGTACTTAGAGAATAAAGATTTACCTTTACCACTAGCACCTGTGATGACTAAGATTTCAAAGTCAAGGTTCTTAATGGTATTATTCATCTCATATGGATAGAATCTATTGATACCATCAAAATCAAAGTCAAAACAATCTGTTGCTTTTCTAGTAAAAGAATCTAGAGCCACAGATGACTCTAGTGGAGTTGCACTCTTAGTCAAAGAACAAACTTTAACTATTTCTTTTTTATAATCATTATCTTCAAATAAGTTAATAGATTCTTCCATATTCATACCTCTTATTCTTCTTTTCTCTTTTCAGACAAGATATTTTTAATATTACCGATTGAAACAACAACTGCAACTGAATCACCGAAACCGAGATTGAAGACAGCAGGTTCATAGGAATTTAAAATATCTCTCAATGCTTCAACATTTAATTGCATCTTGTAATTACAATTAGATAAATCAGATGCCACACTTGTGTATGCAATGATTTCTTGGTTGATACCTTTTCTATCATGAATGGTGACACCTTCAGCATCAAAGTCAAGTGCAAACACACCTTTATTAGATGATGAATTATCAAATAATAATAATCTATCTAATGCTTCAATAAATAACTTTCTATCAAATGTTACACTATAGTCAAACACTTTATTGGCTCTTCCTCTAATAGCAACAGCAGGAACTGTACTAACAGCACTTTGATTGCCTAAAGCAGAGATGATGACAACATCTTCTTGTTCAAATCTCACTCTTGTTTGTGCAGAGCCATTGACCTCTGTGAAACCTAGTTCAACATTAACATCACTCTCTTTAAAGAGTTTGAATAACTTAACTAACTTTTGATTTAAAATGATTTTTGTTGGTGTGTCAATAGTAAAGCAGTTAACACAAGCTCTACTCTTTGTATAGGTTAAGCAACCTTCAGCATCAACATAATAACTAGATTCTAAACCACTAAGTTCTTTACTGTTATTGTTCAAGATTGAATGTAATGCAGAACCAGCCACTTTAAATGTGGAAGTAACACTATCAATCACAATAGTTGGTAATTCAACAGGTTTATTCTCTTTATCATATTTTAAAGGGAATTTATATGTACCATTTGCTTTAACAACTAATGCAACATCTGTTGTTGTTAATTCAACTGTCTTTGTTGTAAGTTTGCTAATTAAAGCAAGAAACAACTTAGCATCAACAACTGCTCTTAAAGAAGATTCTTCTTCTAATGGTAAATTAATGCTAGTAAAGTATGTCTTACTAACAGCATTAAGATGTAATACTTTACCTTCTGCTTTAAGTTCAACAGTATCTTTAAACTGAGAATCACCTAATGCTGAGTCAGTATCTACAGCACTTAAAATCTTCTTACAGGAATCTTGAAATTTTTCTACTTGTAAAATCATAAACAATTTAACCTCTCAATCATTATATTATACATTTTTATTTTTAAGAATCTTCGCAATCTTCTTAAGATATCTTATTCTTTGTCTTGGACTTCTGAAACAACCTTTCATAGCATCTAAGAACTCATGAATGTAAACAGTTTCACCACAGCAGTCTGGAACTTCAACTCTCAAACTGCCTCCTCTTAGTCTTATATAAGCAACCTGAACACCGTATTCATTGAAGACATCATATTGTTCAGGACATGCTATACAAGTCATTCTAAATTCAAAGCCGTCTATATAGAAAGTTTCTTTTTCAGGCAATTCAAATTCACTGATACAAATCATAATTTACTCCTCTGAACACAAAATATCTCTCAGTGTATCTTCTGTGGACTCACTGTGTTCACTAATGATTTTAACTGTTGCTTCATCTTTTGTCAAGCCACTCTTTAGATAATTATCAAACTCTTTAAGAATTTCTGCTTGATACTCATCAAAATACCAGTTATAAACATTGTAGTAGTCACCATCCATAGGAACATTCATGTAAGGTTTTGCAGTGTCAACCATGACTTTCTTTAATCTCTCAGCAACTTCATCAGAGTTTTCTGCTGGACATTCACCTAAGACTTCATCATGAATTGTTACTAATAACTTGAAACCTAATCTATTCAATACTTCATCATTATCAATGTTAATCATTGCTAACTTTGTAAGAGTGGCCGCACCACCTTGAATAATAGCATTAACAGATTGTCTCTCTGCTTGTGCAATTCTATTTGAATTACATTTGATTTCAACATCATCTTTTCTTGCTTTATCAATAACTTCAAATATTTGTTTTGTATATCTGACTTTACTGAGTTGTGCCTTATAACTTGCTACTTTAAGGTTGAATGATTCATCTGTTCTATCTTCACAGCCAATAAATGGATTAAAGTTTTTAATATCATCTGTTGATACTAATGATTTAAATTCATACATTGGAAGTAAGATGTCAGGAAGTCTTCTTCTTCTGCCCATCCAGTCTTCAACATAGCCAACTTGTTTGACTTTCTTATGTGTATTATCAATCCACTTCTTAACTTTAGGAAAAGCATCAAAGAAGTTATCAATAATTTCTTGTGCTTGTTCTTTTGTCTTACCTAATTGTTCACCAACAGAGGCCGCACCTCTACCATAAGTAACACCTAATAAGATTGCTTTTGCTTGAGTTCTTCTTTCTTTACCATCAACTTGCTTTTCATGTGTAATAGGATTGAACTCTAGACACTTTTCATAAGGAACACCAAATGATAAAGAGGCAATAACAGCATATAAATCTTTACCTTCTTCATATGCTTTTAACATGTTTTCATCTTGAGACATGAAAGCAGTTAATCTTGGCTCTTGTGCCTTATAGTCATTACCAACTAATTTATAACCATCTCTTGCTTTAAAGATTAATCTAACATCTTTGGCATGAGAAGGAATTTGTTGCAAGTTAGGATCCGTACTTGAGAATCTACCTGTATCAGTACCACATTGATTGAAACTACAGTGAATTCTATTATCATAGTTTACTTCTTTTGGTAAAGCATCTACGAAATCTCTAACTAACTTTAATAATTTCTTTCTTGCATTAATTAATTTACAAATCTCAAAAGGCATTTGTTCAAGAATTTCTTCACCGGTACCTCTTGGTTTGCTTCTATCAATAGCCGGAGATTTTAAAACATCATAAACTAAAATTGCTAGTTGTGTTGGAGATTCTAAATTAATAGGCCATTCAAGTTGTTCATTTTTTGATTTTTGCAACTTATTACCTTTAGTTATTTTGATATTTGCATCTTGTGTTAGTCTCCAAGCATCAATTTGAGGCTTCAATTTGTTTAATTCTGCATCAATCTTGACTTGATAATCATCAATTTGCTTATGATATTTCTCACTAAGTCTCTTAGCATATTCCTGGTCAATTTCAATACCTCTTAATTCCATATCTTTAACAACTTTAATAAGAGGAATTTCAACTTCTCTAAAGACTCTGAAGAGTTTACTATTTTCTTCTTTTTGAAATTGACTTAATTGATATTCATAAAGTCTATATGTCTCCATAGGGTCAGCAGCTGAGTAAAGTGCAAACACCTCTGGAGGAACTTGTTCATAATCAACACTACCAAAAAGTCCTTCAATGTTGTAAGTCTCTTGTGTAGCATCTACATGTAAATGATATTGGTCTTTTAACTTTGCAGACTCATTCTCATTAAGTATTCTAGCACCAATTTGAGTATCCCAATAAATAGGAAGTTCTACTTTACATGTGCATTGTATAACTCTAACATCAAATGAAGCATTATGAAAAATGTTCTTTGTGTTATTAAGGACTAGTCTCTCAAACTCATCATGAATATCTTGTGTTGTGAGTTGAGATGCTAATAAATGACCGTCTTCATCAACATGACAAAGAGGAATGTATGCTTGTTTTTGACCTTTTGTATAAATACATGGTCCAACAAGTTTACAGGTCAGAGGGTCTAAACTCTTATTTGTTTCAGTGTCAATGGAAATATCACCATTGATAATAGCACAGTCAATATATTTATGTAAGTCTGCTCTATTGTAGATTACTTGAGTGTCTTTCTCATATCTACCTAAAACTTTATAAACTTCTTCTCTGATTTTATCTAGTCTATCACAAAGAGGAAGTTTTGAAGACAGTTTTTTAGTCTTCTTAACTTCCTTTGGATTATTAACTTTATCTAAAACTTCTTGAGTGGAATCTTCCAAATCTAGAAAATTATCACCCCAAAGACTTTCTTCACCCATTAACTCTACCTATTAGATGTCGTATGTTCTTCTTGGTCTGTTGACTGTAAAATCTTCAACAGGCTTAGAGGATTGCACTTGTGGTGCAGACTGTTGAACTGTTGGTGTTGAATCTGGCATTAAATAGCCATTTTCCCAAGTCTTTTCAACAGGCTTAGATACTTGAACAGGAATGTCATCTTCTTCTGGAACTGGAGATGTAACTGTTGTTGTTTCAGTTTTCTTTCTCATTGGAAAATCACCAGATTGTAAATATTCTTCCATTTCTTCTTTTGTCTTTTCAGAGTAAGAATGATGTGCTAAATCAAGAGTTTCAAAATCACTGAAATCTTTAACATAGCCGTTTGCTTCAGAATACTTAACTGGATTAGCATATGAAATATCATATGTAGTATCAACACCAGCACCAATTCTTGTAATTGTAAATAAACTATCTCTTAAATCACCATATTCATTAAATCTAGCCATTAAGATGTCAGCATATTTCTTTGGAAAATTTGCAACTTCTGGAACAGCAGTAATTGAGCCGTCAGCATTTTGAACATAGTGTAAGAGTTTAACAAACACTCTGGCTTTAAGTGGAAGACCACCTGCACAGAATGGACAATTGTCTAAAGGTTCATCTGCACTTCTTAAACAAACAATTGTTCTAAGTCTATCTTTGACCTTCACTTCATGGATTGTGACAATTTCAAGTTCACTAGCAGAGCCATAATTAAATCTAACAACTGCTTTTTCACCTGGTTTTAATTTGAAGTAACCGACCTTACTTCTTTGTCTTTGACTGTTATTATTTGTTGTACTCTTCATATCAGAGTATGTTTCATAGGAATATTTTGGCATAATATTCTCCTTTCTATCATATTATTATACAATAATTGTAATTAATTTCCTGTAGAACCTAAACCACCATGTCTAAGTGTTTCTACTTCATCATCTTCAGTGACATCAAAGTAAAGAAAGATACCTTGAACTAATCTATCATTCTTCTTAAAATAGAATGGTTTATCACCAAAGTTCTTTAATTTTAATCTAATTTCACCTTCATTTTCAAAGTTATTATAATAGTCAGAATCAATAACACCAACAGTGTTTGTCAATGCTACATGATTGTCACCTTTGAATCCTAAAGAACTTCTTGGTGGAATAAATAAGAATTCACCAGGTTTAACTTGAACTTTAACTTCTAAAGAAAATTCAATAACTGCACCAGGCTCAATACAACCATCTATAGGTGAGTGAAAATCATAACCAGCACTTTCTTTAGATGCTCTAGTCGGTAAATCAAATTCTCTTTTTGACCAACTCACATATTCAAATCTATTGACTCTCTTCTTACTTTGAAATAAATCATTAAGAATGCTTGGATAACCATCTACTTCTCTAAAATATGGCTCACTTGTCACATTACTAAGTGCATCTTTTTCATCACTCATCACTTGAATTCTCCTTATAACAGCACAATTTAATAAATTTTTCAATGTCAAGTATGTAATTAGTATCATTATATTTAACTACAATTTTATCATAGTGTGCTACATCAAAAATTAATGTTGGAACAATATCAACAACATTAACACAATTCCAACCCAAAGTATCTGCTTCTTTCATACTATTCGCCTCTCAAATCATATGAAGAAGTTGACCATGTTTTTCCAAAATCTTTAGTTTCAACATAATCACCTTCATAAATATCTAATGGACAAAGATATAACTTTGTGCCTTTTAAGCACACATCATGGTTAATTTCTGGTCTTGAATAACCCTGTGACACATCTTTGATGTAAATACCATCAACAACTGCTCTTAAAATCTCAATAAGAGGTGCACCAAACTCTTCTTCTAAATCTTCATTTGGACCTATATATTGCAACAATCTAGCGGCATTACTACCATCATCTGCAACTAAAAATTCTTTACCAAATGGTGTTGGTCTATAAAAATCTTTTTCTTCATCAAGAATTGTTAATCTTTTCATACATCACTCCTTAAATGTTTTATAAATTAAATTGACTATTGGTGCTGTTATTTGCACTGCTACTAAGAATACTGTAACTAATGATGTTGCTATAT